>Ga0209123_1000133_pt1 | contig 113401 bp, 123 predicted proteins | sample BarGraIncu00431A_FD_184500 | JGI IMG/M metagenome (GOLD analysis project Ga0209123, IMG submission 184500) | Arctic peat soil microbial communities from Barrow, Alaska, USA - Barrow Graham LP Incubations 004-31A (SPAdes) (version 2) | ecosystem: Environmental > Terrestrial > Soil > Wetlands >... | reverse complement strand
GGCGGTTCGCCGTTTCGTACTCGACGTGCGCGGTGTTGATCGTGATGCCGCGCGCTTTTTCTTCGGGTGCTGCGTCAATCTGGTCGTAGGCCTTGGCCTGACCGCCAAACTTGGCTGCCAGCACAGTAGTGATGGCAGCCGTCAAGGTGGTCTTGCCATGATCGACGTGACCAATGGTGCCGACGTTGACGTGCGGCTTGGTACGTGTGAATTTTTCTTTTCCCATTTTCAGACTCCGAAAAGTAAAGGACCGTCAAATCAAAATTATCGTACATCAACCAGCACCAACATCCAGTCAGCACACCCAATTGATACACCCTAAACTGGTGCCCATTCCGGGAATCGGACCCGGGACCTCTCCCTTACCAAGGGAGTGCTCTGCCACTGAGCCAAATGGGCAAACTTAAACTGCAAACGCAGATCAAGCAAAAAAACTTTTCAACCAAGCAAACACATCAACTGTGGAGCGGGGTAGGAGAATCGAACTCCTCGCTTTAGCTTGGAAGGCTAAGGTATTACCACTATACGAACCCCGCACAGGCCTGCCTTGCAAGCAAGCGCTGGAGCTTCCCCGCACACATCTGAACGCACCCAACGGCTATCTAATGATCAATCACACTGGTGGAGAGGGATGGATTCGAACCATCGTACTCGTAAGAGGGCAGATTTACAGTCTGCTGCCATTAACCACTCGGCCACCTCTCCAAGGTGAGCCGCAGATTATGCCATGAAAATTCGTAGCTTAAGTAGCTTGTTTGAGAAACTTCGATTTACCAGGCGATGGCCGAGCTTCCATGCTGCTGCAAAAACGCGTTCGCCAGACCAAAATGGCCGCAGCCAAGGAAGGGCTTTGGCGGCCGCAGGGCAGACAGGGGCGATGGGTGATTGGCGGCCAGCACCAAATGACCGGCCTGCGCACGAGCGCTATCGGCGCCGCTCGCCGCGATCAACCCCTGCTTGGCCTGCGCATGCGCGCCCCACAACATGAATACCACCGGATTTTCCTGGATGGACACCGCCTTGACGATGGCATCGGTCAGCACTTCCCAGCCGCGTTGAGCATGGCTGGCGGGCTGGCCCTCTTCCACCGTGAGGCAGGTATTGAGCAGCAGGACGCCTTGCCGCGCCCAGCGAACCAGTGAGCCGTCGCCGGGCGCTGGCAATGCGTCATTTCCGAGCAGCGGATCTCTGGCAATTTCCTTGAAAATGTTGCGCAACGACGGCGGCAGCTTGACGCCCGGCGCCACAGAAAATGCCAATCCCTCCGCCTGACCCGGCCCGTGATAGGGATCCTGGCCCAATATAACAACCTTGACTTGTGCCAACGGGGTCAGCGCCAACGCCCGAAATGGCTGCGGCGGGTAGATGATGGCGCCACTCGCCAGACGCGCACGCATAAAACCGCCCAATTGGTGCGCCGCTTCGCTCACCAGAAACTGCTCCAGCACGGGGCGCCAATCATCGGCCACTGGCCAGCGCTCAGGCATCCAGCCCGTCAGTCGGGCTGGATCGCCGGTGGGATGTCCAGGTTCCGGGGGTGCAGCGAGCAGTTCAGAATTAAAAGGCAAACTGACCTGTAACCCTTGTGGGATATGCACAACCAGCTCCTGAATAAATAGCAAACCAGCAATATGGATAGGCAGAGGTATTCAGCGCATTCAGCCAGCAGCAAACAGGCTCGCCAGCGCCGCGCCCGGATCAGGGGCGCGCATGAACGCTTCACCCACCAAATACGCATTGACACCCGCGGCCCCCAGGCGCAGCACATCTTCGCGGGTCTGGATGCCGCTTTCTGTCACCAGCAGGCGGTCGGATGGCACATCGCGCATCAGGGACAAGGTGGTATCCAGCGACACCTCAAAGGTCTTGAGGTTGCGGTTGTTAATGCCAATCAAGGGCGTTTTGAGCTTCAGTGCGCGCGCCAGCTCGGTCGCATCATGGACTTCCACCAGCACGGCCATGTCCAGGCTGCGGGCAATCGCCTCAAACTCTTTCATTTGCGCGTCATCCAGAATGGCGGCAATCAGCAGAATCGCATCGGCGCCCATGGCACGCGACTCGTACACCTGGTAGGCGTCGACGATGAAATCCTTGCGCAGCACCGGTAACTGACACGAGGCGCGGGCCTGCTTGAGGTAGTCCACACAGCCCTGGAAAAACTGTACATCAGTGAGCACCGACAAACAGGCCGCCCCATGTTCGGCGTAGGTTTGCGCAATATCGGCCGGAATGAAGTCCTCACACAGCACGCCTTTGGATGGACTGGCTTTTTTGATTTCAGCAATCACGGCGGGTTGCCCGGCGGCGATTTTGGCACGCATGGCGCCGACGAAATCACGGGTGAGAACGCGACTTTCAGCGTCAGCACGCACGAGCGCCAGGGATTTCTTGTTCAGCGCCGCAGCGATTTCTTCGCGTTTGACGGCGACGATTTGGTTCAGGATGTCAGTCATGCTTGGGCGGCTCCTTCGAGCCGTTCTTCAAAATATTGATAAAAACGCGGAGCATCAGCAGCCCCACCACGATAAACAGGGTGGAAATGCCCAGTGCAATCCAGGCGCCCTCGATCTGCCAGAGGCTGCTCATGTCAGACCCCGCTCAGCGCCTGCGCCGTCGCCACCAGCTGCCCCAGCTTGGCCTTGGCCGCTCCTGATTCAATAGCTGCTCGCGCTTGTTGCACGCCAGCTGCCATCGAATCCACCACATTGGCCGCATACAGCGCGACACCGGCATTGAGAATCACAATGTCGCGTGCCGCACCGGGCTGATTGTCCAGCACGCCCAGCAGCATGGCTTTGGACTGCGCTGGCGTCTCCACTTTGAGCGCGCGATTGCTGGCCATCACCATGCCGAAATCTTCCGGGTGAATTTCATACTCGGTGATTTCGCCGTTTTTCAACTCCCCCACCAGCGTGGCCGCACCCAGACTGACCTCGTCCATGCCGTCTTTGCCATACACCACCACGGCGTGCTCGGCACCGAGCCGCTGCAGCGCCCGCACCTGGATGCCCACCAGATCCGGGTGAAACACGCCCATCAGAATATTCGGCGCGCTGGCCGGGTTGGTCAGGGGCCCGAGCAGATTGAAGATGGTTTTGATGCCCAGCTCTTTGCGCACCGGCGCCACGTTTTTCATGGCCGGATGGTGGTTGGGGGCGAACATGAAACCGACACCAACTTCGGCAATGCACTGGGCAATCGCCGCCGGCGACAGGTTGATGTTGATGCCCAGCGACTCCATCACGTCGGCGCTGCCGCTCTTGCTGCTGACACTGCGGCCACCGTGCTTGCTGACCTTGGCACCGGCTGCGGCGGCCACAAACATGGCGCAGGTCGAGATATTGAAGGTGTGCGAACCATCGCCGCCGGTGCCCACGATGTCCACCAAATGGGTTTTATCGGCCACCTCCACTTTGGTGGAAAACTCGCGCATCACCTGCGCGGCGGCGGTGATTTCACCAATGGTTTCCTTTTTGACCCGCAAGCCGGTGATCAGGGCCGCGATCATGACCGACGACCACTCGCCGTTCATGATCTGGCGCACGATGTGCAGCATCTCGTCGTGAAAAATCTCCCGGTGCTCGATGGTGCGCAGCAGGGCTTCTTGCGGAGTGATTTTGTTGGTGTTAGGCATGGTGATTAATTTGAATGATTTAGGCCTCTAGCCCCCGTGCTACCTGCGTAAGCAGCTATATTATTAATAGCAATCTGTATCATGCTCGCGCTTTAATCAGTCGGGGACAGAGCTTGCTCACTTCGTGCAGCTGCGGTCTGTCTCGCGAGGTTTCAGGAAATTCTTCAGCATGGCGTGGCCGTGCTCGGTGAGGATGCTTTCGGGATGAAACTGCACACCCTCGATGTCCAGCGTCGTGTGCTTCACGCCCATGATCTCGCCGTCCTCCGTCCAGGCCGTGATCTTGAGGCAAGGGGGGCAAGTCGCACGCTCAATCGCCAGCGAGTGGTAGCGGTTGACCGTGAACTGCGCCGGCAGCCCGGCAAACACGCCCTCCTGCGTGGTGCTGATCACGCTGGTCTTGCCATGCATCAGCTGCTGCGCCCGCACGATCTTCGCCCCAAAGGCCGCGCCAATCGACTGATGGCCCAGGCACACGCCCAAAATCGGCAACTTGCCGGCGAAATGCTGAATGGCGGCGACTGAAATGCCGGCTTCGGCCGGCGAACAGGGGCCGGGCGAGACCACCAGCCGGTCCAGCTGCCCCGCCTTGAGCCGCGCGTCGATCTCGTCCAGAGTGATTTCGTCGTTGCGAAAGACTTCCACCTCGGCCCCCAGTTCGCCCAGGTACTGGACGATGTTGTAGGTGAACGAATCGTAGTTGTCGATCATCAGAAGTTTTATTTTGCTACTCATGATTCACTCCAGGCCTTCTTCGACCAGCTCTGATGCCCGCAACAGGGCCCGTGCCTTGGCTTCGGTTTCCCGCCATTCCAGCTCGGGCACCGAGTCCGCCACGATACCGGCCGCTGCCTGCACGTACAGCGTCTGGTCCTTGATGATGCCGGTGCGAATGGCAATCGCCACGTCCATGTCGCCGGCATAACTCAGGTAACCGCAGGCGCCGCCATAGAGCCCGCGCTTGGTCGGCTCCAGTTTGTCAATCAACTCCATGGCGTGCACCTTGGGCGCGCCGGTGAGGGTGCCGGCCGGAAAGGTGGCTCTGAGCACGTCCATGCTGGTCATGCCGTCGTTCAGCGTGCCTTCCACATTGCTCACGATGTGCATCACGTGGCTGTAGCGTTCCACGCAAAAGGCTTCGGTCACTTTCACGCTGCCAATTTTGGCAATGCGACCAATGTCGTTGCGCGCCAGGTCGATCAGCATCACGTGTTCGGCGCGCTCTTTCGGGTCGTTGATCAGCTCCACTTCGGCCGCCCGGTCCAGCTCCGGGCTGGCGCCGCGCGGCCGGGTGCCGGCCAGCGGACGGATGGTTATTTTCTGCTCCGTCTGCCCGTCGGTGGTGACCTGCTCCTGGCGCACCAGGATTTCAGGTGATGCCCCGACCACGTGAAAGTCGCCAAAGTGGTAGTAATACATGTACGGGCTGGGGTTGAGCGCGCGCAAGGCCCGGTACAAACTGAGCGGTGACTCGGTATAGCGCTTCTTGATACGCTGACCGACCTGCACTTGCATGAAGTCGCCGCCCGCAATCAGCTCTTTGGCGCGCTCCACGGCGGCGATGTAATCGGCCTTGGCAAATTCCCGCTCAACCGGATAACCTGGCGTCGGCTTGACCACCGGCGCGCTGACCGAGTGCTTAAGCTGGTCCTTCAGCTCGCGCAAGCGCTTTTTGGCATTGCCATAAGCCTCGGGGCGGGCCGGGTCGGCATAGACAATCAAATACAGCTTGCCTGAGAGGTTGTCGATCACCGCCAGTTCTTCGCATTGCAGCAGCAGGATGTCAGGGCAGCCCAGCGTGTCGGGCGGGCACGAGGACTCCAGCTTTTTCTCGATGTAACGCACGGTGTCGTAGCCGAAGTAGCCGGCCAGGCCACCGCAAAAACGCGGCAGGCCGGGGCGCAGCGCGACTTTGAAACGTTTTTGATAGTCGGAGATGAAATCCAGCGGATTGGCGGTCGAAGTCTCCACTACCACGCCGTCGGTCACCACTTCGGTGTGCACATCGGCACCAAAGCCCATCGAGCGCAGCAGGGTGCGGGCGGGCAGGCCGATGAAGCTGTAGCGCCCAAAGCGCTCGCCGCCCACCACGGATTCCAGCAGAAAGCTGTAGGCCCCGCCCGCGTGCGCGCTCGCGTCTTTGCCGCCATCTTTGGCATGCGCCAGCTTCAGGTACAACGACAAAGGGGTCTCCAGATCGGCAAAGGCTTGCGCCATCAGGGGAATGCGGTTGTAGCCCTGGGCGCTCAGGCTTTTGAATTCAAGTTCAGAGATCACGGGATGGGTTCTTTCAGTTCAGTGCCGGGCCTTAATGAACTTTTTCCTTTAGCGGTCATGCCGGACTTGATCCGGCATCCGTGGATTGCGGGTCGAGTCCGCAATCACAGTCATATAAGGTCCAGCGGGCAGCACAAGTTGCTGCGGGTCATTCAGACAAGAGGGGGAGAGAAGTCAGGCGCGAGCCGACGTACCTTGCCGCGTACGCCAGGGCCAGGCTCCCCGGTCGCTACAACCTGTGATGCTGATGCGGTGAATGAACATGATGTCAGTGTAGCAAACCCTCAGGCCCCGGCCGACCCCTTGGCCGCTGTCGCCGCAGTCAGCGAAAACCCTGATGCGCGCGAGGGCAAACAACTCGAGAATGTCGAAACCGTAAAAATAGCACGGTCGTCCTATTAACTGGGGAATCCATGAATCTCATCAAAAAGCTGACGCTGGCAGCCATCACCGGGCTGCTCGCGCTCAACACCCTGGCGGCCACCCTCGAGATCAATGGCGTCAAACTGGAAGACACGGCCGAAGTGCATGGCACCCGGCTGCAGCTCAACGGTGCGGGCACACGCTACAAGGGGCCGTTCAAGGTCTACGTCGCCGGCTTGTATCTGAACAAAAAGGCCGGTACGCCGGCTGAAGTCGTCAATCAACCGGCACCCAAGCGCTTGAGCATCACCATGGTGCGCGACATTGATGCGGCTGAGCTGGGCAAACTGTTGACGCGCGGCATGGAAGACAACATGGGCAAGGGCGAAATGTCCAAATTGATCCCCGGCCTGATGCGCATGAGCCAGATCTTTTCGGTCCAGAAAAAAATGGTAGCGGGAGACAACTTCCTGATCGAGTGGATTCCCGGCACCGGTAGCGTCATCACGGTCAAGGGCCAAGTGCAGGGCGAACCCTTCAAGGAACCTGAATTTTTTAAGGCCCTGATGTCGATCTGGCTGGGCCCGGCACCGGCTGACTGGAAACTCAAGGACGCGCTGCTGGGCAGCAAGTAAGCCGGCAACGGGTCTGTGACCAATGGGTTGATGCAGGTCAATATGCCCGGCCCATGTTTTGATCGCCTTCAGTTATGCTTTGCCGGGTGTCCCTTCCGGACACTTCGGGAACACGCATGAACAAACTGAAAATTTCCACCAAACTCGCCCTGCTGATTGGCATTCTCGGGGCCTTGCTGGTGCTCATTGGCGGCATCGGCCTGTATGGCATGAGCAAGAGTGACGCCGCGCTCGATAGTCTGTATGCAGACCGGACGGTACCGATCGCGCAACTGGGCGAAACGCAGTATCTGCAGCTTCGCAACCGCTTGGTCATTGCCAACGCCCTGATTGAGCAGGCGCCAGACCGCACCGCCAAAACCATCGCCGAGGTGGAAGCCAACATGGGCCAGATCAGCAAGGTGTGGGAGGTCTTCATGGCCACGCCCATGACACCCGAAGAGGCGCAGATTGCCAAGGTGTATGCGGAAAAACGCCAGCAGTATGTGCAGGAAGGTTTGCTGCCCGCGCTGGCCGCATTGCGGACCAATGACTTCAAAGAGGTACAGCGCGTGCTCATCGAGAAGATTCGCCCCACGTTTGATGCGGTGCGTGAACAGGCGACCGCACTGATGAAGCTGCAAATGGAGCAGGCGAAAAAAGAGTTCGACGCTGCCGTTGCCCGTTTTCACACCCTTCGTTGGCTCGCCATGGCTTCGATTGTTCTGGGCCTTTTGTTTGCCGTGTTTTTTGGCTTGACCCTGTCGCGCGGTATCACGGTGCCGTTGCGGCGGGCCGTTGAAATTTCCGATGCAGTCGCCCATGGCGATTTGAGCGGCGCCATTCCAACCGAAGGCACCGATGAAATCTCGGCGCTGATGCGGGCCTTGTCCGACATGCAGACCAGCCTTGCCAGCGTCGTCACCAACGTGCGCCACGGCTCTGAAGGCGTTGCCACCGCCAGCGCTGAAATTGCACAGGGCAATCAGGACCTGTCCGCCCGCACCGAAAGTCAGGCCAGCGCGCTGGAAGAAACGGCCGCCTCCATGGAACAGCTGAGCGCCACCGTCAAGCAAAACGCCGACAACGCCCGCCAAGGCAACCAGCTCGCCATGAGTGCATCCAGCGTGGCCATCCAGGGCGGAGAAGTCGTCGCCCAGGTGGTAGAGACGATGAAAGGCATCAACGATGCCTCCCGCAAAATCTCCGACATCATCAGTGTCATTGATGGCATCGCCTTCCAGACCAACATCCTGGCCCTGAACGCAGCGGTGGAAGCCGCCCGCGCCGGTGAGCAGGGCCGTGGCTTTGCCGTGGTGGCCAGTGAAGTACGGTCCCTGGCCGGTCGCTCGGCCGAAGCGGCCAAGGAAATCAAATCATTGATCAACGCCAGCGTGGATCGGGTGGCACAGGGCACGGCCCTGGTCGACCAGGCCGGCACCACCATGACCGAGGTGGTGACTTCCATCCGGCGCGTGACCGACCTCATGGGTGAGATCAGTGCGGCCAGCAGCGAACAGGCCTCGGGCGTAGCCCAAGTGGGCGAGGCGGTGACGCAAATGGACCAGGTGACGCAGCAAAATGCGGCGCTGGTCGAAGAAATGGCGGCGGCGGCCAGCAGCCTTAAATCGCAGGCACTGGAGCTGGTGCAGACAGTGGCGGTGTTCAAGCTGGGGGCCCATGACGGACAGCCCGGTATCGCACTGCCAACCGCTGCCGTGCGCTCCCACAAGCCCGGGGCGCCACCCTTCAAGGGCACAGAACGACGTGGCGGCGGCATCCCCAAGGGCGCAGCCGCCAGATCCCGTGCCCCGACACCGGCCAAGACTTCTGTTGCGTCGGCGAAACTGGTGCTGTCCAAGCCAGCCGCCGCCCCAACCACCAAAGCGGCGCCCGCCGCGGGTGCTGATTCCGACTGGGAAACCTTTTAAGTTGGACCAAGCCCGGCCTATGACGGGGTCAGGCTTTGCAATGAATCGGTGAACCCATCGGCGTCCACGGCGCGAATGGGTTCACCGTGGTTGTAGCCGTAGGTGACCAGCAGCACGGGGCAGCCGGCAGCGCGCGCCGCCGATGCGTCGTTGCTGGAGTCGCCAATCATCAGAGTTCGGTGCGGCGCGCAACCCAGCGCTTCACAGGTTTTGAGCAGCGGCAGAGGATCTGGTTTTTTGCGTGCGAAGGCGTCGCCGCCAAACGTCTGTTCAAAAAAACCGTCCAGGCCCTTGGCCTTGAGCAGGGCCACTGCAAACGCGGTGGGCTTGTTGGTCAGGCAGGCCAGCTTGAAGCCACGGGCCTGGAGCAACTGCAGGCCAGCCACCACCCCCGGGTAGACCTCCGCATGCTGGCCATTGACGGCCAGGTAATGGCGCTGGTAACTGAGCCAGGCCTGGCTGAAGAGGCGCTCCGGCTCGTGGGCATGGGGCTCGTCAAGCAGCAGGACATCTGCTCCAAAGTTAATAGCTACTGACGCAGTATCGACGAGGGCTAGAACACTTTTTATTAAATTTTCAGAGCCTTTGCCGACCAACCGCGCCACCGTGGCGCGATCTATCCTGTGGCTTCGATACGGCGGCGGCAAGTCGCCCAGCATGCTATTGAGCGCCACCACAAAGTCGCCCAGGGTATCGACCATCGTGCCGTCCAGGTCCACGATGACGGCATCCACATCAAACTGGTGCGTACCAATAGAAATCACAACGGGCAATAACCCAGAGGTCAGGACGCTATTTTTTGACTGTTGCGGAAGCCGCCAGACCGCCCTTGGCCCGGGCGTCGGCAATCTCCGCCGCCACCTGCGTGGCATCCCGCGAACCCGGCTCCAGCACCGTGAGCACTTTTTCCCAATGGGCCACGGCCTGGGCATAGTCGGCACGCTGGTAGGCGGCAGAGCCGGCCAGCATCAGCGCCATCGGGTGTTTGGGGTTCAGGGCGAGCGCCTTGTTGACCAGCGCCAACGGACGACCTTCGAGGTTGTTGTTCGCACGCATGGCCAGCAGGTCGGCATACTGGGTCAGCAAGTCAGGGTCAGCTTCCACCAGTTTGCCGGCCTTGACGTAGGCTTGTTCCGCTTCGGCCAGACGCTTCTGTACCTTGTAGGCCCGCGCCAGTCTTGCCCAGCCCGCGAGATCATCCGGATTGGCTTTGAGGCGCTCCGCCAGGCGTTCGACCATCTGGTTGATTTTTTCCGGGGTCATCGGGCCCGCTGCTGCTGCGTCAACGGGCGGCAGCTTGCCCGCTTCGGTAGCGGCCCCCAGCGCAGCTGCCGCACCTTGCGAACTGGTTTTGGCAGCGGCCGGCATTCCGGCCTTGGTGCGAGCCTCTGCAATGTCGGTCTCGATCTGCTGGGCATCGGGTGAGCCAGGCTCAAGAACTGACAGCAATTTTTCCCAATGGTTGACCGCAGCTGCGAAGTTGCCTTGCCGGTACGCCGCATTGCCCGCCAGCATCAGCGACATCGGATGCAGCGGGTTCAGCGCCAGGGCCTTGTTGATCAAGACCAGCGGCCGACCTTCCAGGCTGTCACCCGCACGGGCTGCCAGCAAGTCGGCGTAGTCGGCCAGCAAATCCGGATCGGTTTCGACCAGTGGTCCGGCCTTGGCGTACGCATCCTCAGCCTCCTGCAAACGCCCCATCACCTTGTAGGAGCGGGCCAGCATGGCCCAACCTTTGGGGTTGTCGGGATTGGCTTTCAGGCGTTCCGCCAGTCCGTCGATCATTTTTGAAATTTTGTCCTGATCCGCTTTTTGTGCACTCACCGGGTCGATGGCTTGCGGCGTCCCCAGCCACCAGTACAGGCCTGCGGACCCCAGCGGCAGCGCCAGGGCAATCACCCATGCCGTACGTCGGGCGGTCCAGAAGCTGGGGCGGCGCGCCAGCGGGGCCGGTGCGGACTCTTCGGTGTCGTCCAGCAGACGCAACTGCAACTCGTCCCGCGTCGCTTCATAGTCCACCGGACTGATGGTGCCGCGGGCCAGGTCACGCTCCAGCGCTTGCAGTTGGTCACGGTAGATGGCGGCATTCAAGCGCTGACTGGAGACACCGGCCTGCGATGTGGGCCGCAGCAGCGGTCGTACCAGCCAAGCCACCACCAGCAGCGTCAACAGTGCTGCGATTGCAATAAAAACGGTCATGAGGGAAGTTCCGTATCTTGGAGAAGAGACTGCGCTTTGGCGCGCTGGGCCGGATCGAGCACCGGCGTCGCAGCGCTGCGCTGGCTGCGGCGCACCATGCGCACCAACAACGTCAATGCGCCGATCAGTAAGAGAAAGGGCCCAAACCAGAGCGCCCAGGTAATGGGCTTGACGGGCGGACGGTAACGGACAAAGTCGCCATAGCGGCTAACCATGAATTCCATAATTTCGGCGTCGGTCTTGCCGGCTTTGATCAGGGTGCGGATTTCGCGTCGCAGATCCTGCGCCAGATCGGCCCGCGAGCCAGCCAGCGACTCGTTCTGGCAGACCAGACAGCGCAGCTCTTCTGAAATGCCGATCAGGCGTTGCTCGACCACCGGATCTTCGGCCAGGGGCGCAGCTTCGCCAGCATAGGAAGAAAGGGCGCATTGCAGCGCCAGAAAAAGTGCCAGCCAATACTTCATTTTTGCAGCTCCCTAACCAGCGGCAGGATTTTGTCCCTGAGCGCCTCTTCGGTGACCGGGCCAATCTGCTTGTAGCGAATCACCCCGGCCTTGTCGATCAGAAAGGTCTCGGGTACGCCATAGACCCCGTAGTCAATGCCGATACGCCCGTCTTTGTCGGTGATCGCGAGGTCGTAAGGGTCGCCAAAGCGGGCCAGCCACTTCAACCCTTCAGCGTTCTGGTCCTTGTAGTCCAGGCCGACAATGGGCAGCGTCTTGGTCTTCGCAAATTCCATCAATATCGGGTGTTCCTCGCGACAGGCTACGCACCAGGAGGCCCAGGTATTGAGCAGCCAGACCTTGCCCAGCATGTCCTTCGCTGAAAATTGCTGATCAGGCGCATACAGGCGTGGCGCCGAGAACATGGGAGCCGCCTTGTTGATCAACGGTGACGGAACTTCGCGTGGGTCACGGGTCAGGCCAATGGCCAGAAACACCACCAGAACGAAAAAAATGCCCAGAGGAATCAGCGCCTTTTTCATACGGCAACGCCCTTGCTATTGGCCGCCCCCGCGCTGGCGGCGGTCACTTTTCGGCGGTAGCGTCGGTCCAGCGCCGCCATGGCACCGCCCAGGGCCATCAACAGGCAGCCGCCCCAGATCCAGCTGACAAAGGGTTTGTGGTAGACCCGCATCGCCCAGGCGGGGCTGGCGCCACCTTCGAGCGGTTCACCCAGGGACACGTACACGTCACGGGTCAAACTGCTGTCAATAGCCGCTTCCGTCATGGGCATACTGGATGAAAAATAGGTCCGCTTCTCGGGATGCATGGTTCGGAGGACCTGGCCGTTGCGGATCAGCTCCACATCGCCCACGTCAGCCGTGTAGTTGGGTCCCGGCTCTGAACGAATACCGGTCAGGCGAAAGGTGTAGCCGCCGACGGACACCGTGTCACCGAGCGCCATGCGCACGTCTTTTTCGGTTTCATAACCTTTGACCATGGTGACGCCGACGACAAACACGGCAATGCCGATGTGGGCCACGTGCATGCCCCAGAAGGATATCGGCGTGGATTTCCAGTTGGCGGTATTCTTGATTTGACGGTAGATCTGAACCAGGGACCCCAGCACAATCCAGAAGACCAGCGTCAAACCCAGCGCGACCAGCGCTGACCACTCGCCAGCCAACAGCGGCGCTGTACACCCTAACAGCACCGAGATAATGGCCACGGGACGCAAATTTTTTGTCAGTTCTGTAATGCTGTCATTCTTCCAGCGCGCATAGGAGCCGATCACCATGAACAGCAGCGCGGGCACCATGATGGGCGTAAACACGGCATTGAAATACGGTGGCCCCACTGACAGTTTGCCCAGGTTGAGCGCATCCACAATCAGCGGATACAAGGTGCCCAACAGCACGGCGGCGGCGGCAGTGGTCAGCAACACGTTGTTCACCAGCAGAAAAGACTCGCGTGACACCAGTGAAAAGGTGCCACCCGACTGAACCTTGCTGGCGCGCAGGGCGAACAGTGTGAGTGAGCCCCCCACCACCGCGAACAGGAACATCAAAATAAACACACCGCGTTTGGGGTCGGTCGCAAAGGCATGCACCGAGGTCAACACACCGGAGCGCACCAGGAAAGTCCCCAGCAGGCTCAGCGAAAACGCGATGATTGCCAGCATGATGGTCCAGTTTCTGAACAGTCCACGCTTTTCCGTGACGGCCAGTGAATGGATCAGCGCGGTGCCTACCAGCCAAGGCAGAAAGGAGGCGTTTTCCACCGGGTCCCAAAACCACCAACCGCCCCAACCGAGCACGTAGTAAGCCCACTGCGAACCCATCGCAATGCCGATGGTCAGACAAATCCAGGCGGCGGTGGCCCAGGGTCGCGACCAGCGCGCCCAGGCGGCGTCAAGCCGACCGTTGAGCAGGGCCGCGATAGAAAAAGCAAATGGCACGGCCATACCAACATAGCCCATGTACAACATGGGTGGGTGAAACACCAAGCCCGGGTCTTGCAACATCGGATTCAAATCCTGCCCATTGGCAGGAATGTCACTCAAGCGCAAAAACGGATTCGACGTGATCAACATGAACAGCAGGAAGCCGACCGCCACCAGACCCAAAACACCCAGCACGCGCGACACCATCACATCCGGCAACTGACGGGAAAAAATGGACACCGCCATCATCCACGAACACAGCATCAGCAACCACAGCAGCAGCGAGCCTTCATGCCCGCCCCAGACGCCGGCAATGCGGTAAATGTCCGGCAACTTGGAATTGGAGTGTTGCGCAACATACGACACCGAGAAGTCATTGGTAAAAAAGGAGTAGGTAAGGCAGCCAAACGAGAACGCCGTCAGCAACCACAGCGCCTGCGCGCCCGGTCGCGCCAGCGCCATCCAGTCGCTGCGGCCCTGCTGCCCACCGACGACACCCAGAGTGCCCAGCGCCAGCGCCACCAACAGGGCGAGGATGAGCGAAAAATGGCCAATTTCAGGAATCATGTTTGGGTCTACTTGAGCGTTTTAATGGTTTGCTTGGCTTTGGCCTGGTCCATGGCACTCTGGGCCTCGGGTGGCATGTAGTTTTCGTCATGCTTGGCCAGCACCTCGCTGGCCACAAAGCGGCCATCGACGCCGAGCTTGCCTTGGGCCACGACGCCTTTGCCCTCGCGAAACAGGTCGGGCAGGATGCCGGTGTAGGACACGGGAACGTCCTTGGCCATATCGGTCACCACGAACGCAACCGTCAGATTGTCTCGATGGACGGTTCCCGTCTTGACCATGCCGCCGATGCGAAAGGTCCGGTTTACGGGCGCCTCGCCCGACGCCACCTGACTGGGGGTGAAGAAAAAGACCAGATTACTCTGGAAGGCGTTGAGCACCAGGTAGGCCGCCAGGCCCAATGCGGCCAGACCGCCCGCAATGATGGCGGCGCGTTTATGACGAGGTTTCATGAAGAGATTCTTTCCGAAAGGAGTTCGTTGCGAAGATTGCGCAGAAGTTCCGTCCGCTGGCTGCGAATCAGCAGCATCTCAAGCACCATCACCCCGGCTGTCAGCCCGAAGCTGCCCCAGACATAGAAGGCGTAGCCGCCCATGGCAAAAAAATCGGAAATGCTATTCCACTGCATGTTTGACCCACTCCGTATGACGTTCCCGTTCGAGAATAATGCTGCGCACCCGCGCCAAAGCCACCGCAATCGTGTACATCCAAAAAGCGACGACCATGATCAACATGCCCCACAACATGGGGGCTGCCATGGAGGGCGCGCTGGTCATGGACACCGACGCCCCTTGGTGCAGGGTGTTCCACCACTTGACCGAGAAATAAATAATGGGCACGTTCACCACGCCCACCAGCGCCAGCACGGCACAGGCCTTGTCGGCGCGGCGCGGGTCATCAATGCTGGATTGCAGCGCCAGAAAGCCCAGGTACAGAAACAACAGAATCAGCTCGGAGGTGAGGCGCGCATCCCACACCCACCAGGCGCCCCACATCGGCTTACCCCACAAGGAGCCCGTCACCAGCGACAGAAAAGCAAACAGGGCACCAGTGGGTGCCAGGGCCGAGGCCACCATGCTTGAGAGCCGGGTATTGAAAATCAGCCCCACCCCAGCCCAGGCGGCCATGATTAAATAGATAAACATCGACATCTGCGACGCTGGCACATGCACAAAGATGATGCGATAGCCCTCGCCCTGCTGGGCGTCGGTGGGAGCCACAAAAAACGCAATCCACAAGCCCACCATCGTCAGCACGGCCGCCAAAGCGGCAAACCAGGGCCACAGGCGTCCGGCCAGAAGATAGAAGTTTTGGGGCGAAGAAAATTTGAACCAGTGAATTACGCGTGTTTTCATTCGAGAGAAATTCTTAAAGCGGCCGTCGTGGCCAAGGGCGCAAAAAATGCCGAGAGCACCAGCAGTGCGGCCAGCAGTGACAGGTGACCGCCGGCACCCAGGCCCGCCGCATCGGCTTCCACCGCGCCCGCGCCAAATATCAGCACCGGAATATACAGTGGCAAGATTAACAACGACAACAATACCCCTGCGCCGCGTACGCCTAATGTCAGGGCCGCACCGATGCTGCCAATCAGGCTCAGGGTGGGGGTGCCCAGCAGCAAGGACAGCATCAAAATGCCCAGCGCCCGCCCATCCAGCCCGAACTGCAAACCCAGTACCGGCGCCATCAGCACCAGCGGCAGGCCCGACAGCAGAAAGTGGGACAGCGCCTTGGCCACCACCAGCAGACCCAGCGGCGCGGGGGACAGTGCCATCTGCTCCAGGGAACCATCGGCGTAATCAACGGCAAACAGGCGCTGCAAGGAAAGCATGGCCGCCAGCAGCGCGCTCACCCACAGCACGCCAGGCGCCATGCGCAGCAGCAAGGCCGACTCCGGCCCCACGCCCAGCGGGAACAGACTGGTGACGATGACAAAGAAAAACAGCGGCGTTAACACTTCGCCTTTTTGTTTCATGCTCAGCGACACTTCACGCCGGACTACGGCCATAAAGACAGACGACCACCCGACCGCCCTCATGCGTTGAGCTCCAGTACCTGCGGTGGCACCGTGCCAATATCAACTTGCTGGTGGCTGGTGAGCACGGCAAGCCCCCCTTTGTTGAGATGGGCGGCCACTAAATCAGCCAGCAGCTGGATGGCGGCCTGGTCCAGGGCGACGAACGGCTCATCCAGTACCCACAACCTGGCGCGGTTGAGCATCAGGCGCGACAGCGCCACGCGCCGCTTCTGACCTTGCGACAAATGGCGCACCAGCCGGGTTTGGCAACCGCGCAACCCCAAGCGAGCCAAGGCGTTGGCTGTATCCGCTTCGCTGGGAATGGTGCCAGCAAGAGCCGCGTAAAACGCGAGATTTTCGTTAACGGTAAGCGCCTCTTGCAGCGCGTTGTGGTGCCCCAGATAAAACAGGTCCTGGCGATAAGCCTCACCGAGTTCATCGATGGCAACCCCATTCCAGCGAATCTGCCCGGATTCGGCCGGCGACAGTCCGCATAGTATGCGCAACAGGCTGGTCTTTCCGGCCCCGTTGGCCCCACGCAGGTACAGCAGTTTGCCGCTTTCAAGCCGAAAGCCGACGCCATCGAACAAGGGGCGTTCGCCGCGCACGCATTTCAAATTCGAGACTTCGAGCATTTTTTCAAAAAATGGGGGATTGGAGGAAATAGCCAAGACGCATTGTGCCAGTCCGCTTGTCCGCTTCTTTGACCTATTTCGGTATCGCTTGCACTTGCATAAAAAAACCCCAGCCAATCTGACCGGGGTTCATTCGCACTCAAGAAGCCTGAGCGTGCCGGGGCTGCAACCCAGGCGGGTTATTCTTCTGGATCGACGTATTCCTTGGGCAAATGGTGCGCAATACCCTTGTGGCAGTCAATACAGGTCTTGCCCTCTTCCTTCGCCTTCATGTGCTTTTTATACGGCGTCTGCTTCTGCAGTTCCGGGCTCATCGCATCGAAATTGTGGCAATTGCGGCATTCACGCGAATTGCTATCTTTCATGCGCTGCCACTCATGCGTTGCAAGTTGCATACGCTTAGCTTCAAACTTCTCTTTGGTGTCGATGGTTCCAGTCAGCTTGCCCCACACTTCGCCGCTGGCTTGAAGTTTGCGGATTATTTTGTGAGTCCAGTCCTTCGGCACATGGCAATCCGAGCAAACCGCGCGCACGCCGGTCCGGTTGCTGTAGTGAATGGTTTCCTTGTATTCCTGGTAAACGTTGTCCCGCATTTCGTGACACGTCGTGCAGAATTCCAGCGTATTGGTCATCTCCATGCCGGTGTTGAAACCACCCCAGAACAAGATGCCAACAACGAAGGAGATTGAAGTTAAAGCCAAGATCGAGTACTTTGCACTCGGTTTGTTCAGTTTGGTCCAGAAACGCCTTAAGGCACCTGGTTGGTTGTTGTCCATTGTGTATTCCTTGTTTTTTAGTAAATGAAGTTAGGGCCATTGACGGCCCTAGCTTAACTTCCAAAGTTTTAAATTAACTTTTAGAAGCTGTAGAGGTAGGAAACTGAAAGAGCATTAACTGTGTAGTTAGGTGATTGTTGGTTAGTCGGCAGCACTGTGCTGGATGAGTAACCATATTGATAGACGTTGTAGTAGTAGTCATTGCTTGTCAGCTGTTGAAACATATATCCCACAGCGACCTTGCTCTTTTTATCTACTTGATAAGTACCGGTTAACTTGAATTGCAACGTTTTACTATAAATTTCTGGCGTATCGCCGCAAGCAAGCGAAGTTGCGTTGTCGCAAGTAGGTGCCGCAATTGTGGGAACGTAACCCGAAATATCTGTGTGATACATCGATTTGCCAATCGTTACAGACAGATCGCCCATTAATTCAAGCTTGCCACCCATTAAACCTTTTTGTGTTGCATTAAAGCCGAGGGTTTGATCCTGGTCGGTTAGACGGTTGGTCCACAGAGTTGGAGTGGCAATAACTTGTCCCACAACATTACCAGCTTGGTTTAACAAGTCTCGCTGCCTGTTTTGCATACTAAAATAAGCTGACATGGCTCCATTTTCAGAATAGCCATAGGTAGCGTCAAGGTTCGTGCTCCAAGAATTACCCTTCTGAACACCCAATGGCGAATCGCCATAGTTGTCATCGAGATAGCGAGCATTCAAGCCAAAGCTTAATTTGTCGTTAGCTTGCCAATTAACACCCGCTTTAAGCAGTTGTTCGGTGCGTGACGCATCAAAGAAAGCTCGGTATCCTGGATTATCATAACCCTGACTATTTGCTTGCAGAGGACTATAGAAGGAAGCGTTGATATCAGCCTTGCGTTCTGCATAGTTATAACCAGCAGTAAAGTTGATAGTCTCACCCATCTTCAATTTGTAGCCAGCTACCAGCTTGCTTTCGGTGCTTTCAGGAACCTGAGCGCAGCCGCTATTCGAAACTACATAGCTTACTGGCGCCTTTGATGGTTGCACTCCTACGGAATTGTTAGCCAACGCATTGTTACACCAACGTTTGACCTCTTCGTATTCATAGCCTAAATGCAGACGATTATTCTGGCTAAGACGGTAATCAGCAGCAATTTCTAATTGCGTCTTGCGGTTACTCATCGGTGTATTCACTGAGGTTTCAGTTGCCGCGCCTAAATCCAGAAATTTGTAGGTGTTAGAAGCTGTTTGGTTATCGCGCTCGTTATATTTCATGCCAGCGCTCAGAACCAAGTCCCGACTTGTCTGGTTGGTCAATTTCAAATCGGCGTGGGTAGAAACGACAAGCCCATCTAATGAGTTCTGAGGCAGACCACCTGGTTGCATCAGATCTACCAAGTAGCTGGCGTTCTGTGTGTTGCGACCGTATGACAATCCGCCTACCAATTTTGTGGTTGGTGAGAGGTTGTAACCACCGGTCAGATTCAGTTGATTAAAATCATTACCCGGCATGGTACTTAGCATGTTGAGCTGATAACCGCCTGCCAAGGTGGTAGCAGTAGTTCTTGTGCCAGTTGCGCTGTTAGCGTTTCCTGTTCCCATGGGATTCATCCACGACAAACGATCATCTGCATTACGAAAGTACGAACTGAAAAAGGAGACCGTCATATAGCTTTTGTCTCCCGTCCAATTAGCGGCCAGATTTAAGGTATCCGTCGTATAGTTGGTCGGATTCATCAGGGTTACAGGAGCCTCTTTGGCCCATGAACCTCCGGTTGTTGATACTCCGGACGAAGCTGCACTGATCAACTTTGCACCCGACTGATCCAGGTGGTTGTAGTTAAATTCAACGTTCCATCGCGGATTGAAGTTGTAACCGCCAGAAAAAGTTGAATTTTTGCGCGTACTAGCAACATCGACTTGTCTAAAAGCGGCTTGTTGAGCAAGAGTTAGATCTCTCGTACCAATAGCCTGAATATTACTTCCAATATTATTTACAGCCGGTGTTGTACCGGCTGCTGGTTTAGACGCGGCAATCGCAGTGGTATTGATGATGCCAAATGTTGTAGGCAGAGTGAAACTATTACCTCCCATACTGCCTTGAAAAGGCGTCGTATAGGTGTCGGTAATGTTGTGCTGCAGTTCATCGTAGTTGAAACCCAGGTTCCATTGCCCCTGGTTGCTCACGGAGCCGCGAATTTCACGGGACGTCGTGCCGAGATCGGTTCCCTGGATCGCCCAGCGATTAATGCCTCCTTCTTGGTTGTAGGCATCACCACCACGGATATTGAAGTTTCCAATCAGGTTAGCACCTGATTTGTTCAATCCGTTGTATTCACCGAATTTGGCCGAGTCAGCGGATGTATTACCCACACCAACTTCGATGGAGTTAGTGGGGTGCGTCAAGGCCGTGACCTCATCATCCGCAGCAAAAGCCAGAGGCGGCATGGCAAACATGGCAAGCAACGCGCCTTGCACAGCCAAGGTCAACGGACTGACTGCCAAAAGTTCTTTACTTTTTTTCATAATAAATGTCCTTTTCTTCTACTTAGCGATGCAGGAATGCGCCAGCAGGGGAGTTCGATCCATGAACCATGACGTGGCAGTTCATGCATGCACGTCCCGCTGCGTTGCTGTTTGGATTCGCGGGTGTTCCACTATTCGCTGATGCTGTTGTTTTTGGTGCAGCGACTAAACCGGCTTGAATACCACCAACTGCTGCTCCATAAGGTGCCTGGCTGTTATGTGGGCCGTCATGGCATTCCTGGCACAAGAACGGAGCACGCGATTTCAGCAACGGAGTGATGTTGGAGCCATGCGGGCTGTGGCAATTGGTGCAATCCTCGGTCGCAGGCTGATGCTCCCACAGGAAGGGGCCGCGTTTTTCGGCGTGGCAGGTGTAGCACGTTTCAGTGACGGTGTTCTTCTTCAACAGTTTCGGACCGGCCGAACCATGGGGATTGTGGCAATCTGAGCAAACCACTTTTCCTTCACCGATGGGGTGATGAGAGAGTTTCTTGCTATCGGCACGTTGTTCTTTGTGACAAGTAAAGCAAACTTCTGGTTGTGTTTTCTTGCTTAAGACGTTGTCTGCAGGCTGGTGAACTTTATGGCAGTCGTTACACGCAACACCACTGTTTTGGTGTTGGGCACCGTCCCATTTGCTGCGCATGCCACCCTTGTGACACGTCAGACATTGAGCAGCACGCTCTTTGTCATCGGTAACTGGGAATGCGCCTTTCTTGAAGACAATATCGGGAGCAGCACGTCCTTTGACGTTTGGATCACCCTTCAGGTGCTTTTCACTTGCGCCGTGGCAAGATTGGCAGGTTGGGGTGCGCGCATCCCCCTTGACGCCGTGCTTGGTTTGGTAGACCGACAGAATGGGAGTTGTTTCGCTTTCGTCGTGACACCGGGTGCAGAGGGCATCTTTTTTGAGTGCTTCTTGCGCCTGGGCCGCTTTTACCGAACTTCCACCAAGATCGGGAAGGTTATTTTCTGGCGCCGCAGCTGATGCAGCCATGCAGAGGCCCCCCATCAAAACGACGGCAGCCAATAATTTTCGGAAAATATTCATTTACGTCCTCAACTCAGTTTGTTTGGGTGTGATACGGATGTTGTTACTGCGACAAGATCCACGCCACGAGATTTTTGATCTGTTCCATATCCTTTGGTGGGGACGTCTTGACGATCTTGTGTTCCTCTTCGTGACCATCCGGGAATTTGGCCTTTTCACCTGAGGTGATGTGTTCAATGAGGCGCGCTTCAGCTGTTGCTTTGCCCCGGTACTTTTCTGCCACCTTTTTATAGGCAGGGCCGTCTTTGTCCTTGTCAATTGAGTGGCATTTCAGGCAGTTGTTCTGCCTGGCCAGGGACTTGGCCGCTTCGACGTCAAGCGCCTGGGCCGCCGTAGAGGCCAACATGAGAGTGGCGCCAGCGACAGCGACGGCGAGCGTAGTGCGAATTGAAATTGAGTAAGTCATTTTGTTCACCTTGTTGTGATTACCAGAAAATATTTTGGCAAGCACGAACCTGCCAAGGAATGTGGTGAATTTTGCTCGGAGAGCCGACCAATTGATATAGGATGCCGATGAAAATCGGCATAGGAATAGTCCTACGCCGATCAGAGAACGCTTACTCGTTCGTGAAATCGAGCAAGTTACGTTCGATGGCGTAGCGCACAAGGTCGACTTGGGTCGACATGTTCATCTTGGCCAGAATGTGCGATTTGTGGGTGCTGACAGTCTTGATGCTCAGCGAGAACTCTTCGGCAATCGCGGTCAGGCTGATGCCACGCACGACGCGGCTGAAAACCTCGAATTCACGGTTGGTGAGCAAGGTATGCGGTTGGTTATGAGGGGTGTTCGGCGAAACGTCGGCGGCGAGCAATTCGGCCACCTTGGGGCTAATGAACATGCCGCCCGACGCCACCTTGCGCATGGCCGGCAGAAGTAATTCGCTGTCGCCATCTTTGGAAAGGTAGCCAGATGCGCCAGCGCGAATCGCACGCACCGCATACTGCTCCTCATGATGCATGCTGAAAATGAGGATAGGAAGTTTCGGCCTCTCGCTTTTGATCAGCTTGATGAGTTCAAGTCCATTTCGGCCGGGCATGGAAAGGTCGAGGACGACCAGGCTCCAGTCACGCTCGCGCACTTTCTCCAGCGCCGCATTGCCGTTGTCGGCCTCGCCAGCGACGACCAGATCGTCAGTATCCGCAAGGATTTTCTTGAGTCCGTCTCTGATAATCGCATGGTCGTCGACCACCAACACTTCGAACTTCATGCTTCGTCTCCATCCAGCGGCGGTACTTTGAGCGGAATGGTCACCTCAATGGTGGTGCCAACGCCCGGGCCACTGATGATATTGAATTGCGCGCCAATTGAGTTGGCACGTTCCCGCATGCTCACAAGACCAATACCACCCTGTTTCGCATTATTTTGAATGCCTTGGCCGTTATCGTTGATGGTCAACACCAGCTTGCCGCCTTCGGCGACAAGATCGATTTTCACTCGGGTAGCGTTCGCATGGCGAGCCACATTGGTCAGTGACTCCTGCACAATTCGAAACAGCGCCGTAGCCAACTCATCCTCGTGAACATCCGCCGCCGCTGTAAGGTTAAGGGTGATTTCGAGATCGCTGCGTTTTGCAAATTCCAGGGTTTGCCATGTAATCGCCTCGCCAAAGCCGAGATCGTCAAGGATGAGCGGGCGGAGTTCAGTCGAGATGCGTCGCACCGAGGCAATGGCCGTATCAAGCAGATATCGCATTTCATCCACCGTGTCGGGCGTTGTCGTGCGTCCCTCCTTAAGCCGGGTACCAAGCCACGAAAGACTCAGCTTGAGTCCCGTCAGTTGCTGACCCAGTTCGTCATGCAATTCGCGGGAGATGCGCGTTCGCTCCTCTTCGCGCACATTCTGCAGCGAAGTAGACAAGTTACGCAGCTGTCTGTTCACCTGGCGCAATTCAATTTCAGCCAGACGATGCTCGGTCACGTCGCGCAGTACGGCCGTCATTTGCAGTTTGCCGCCAATCAGGGATTTAGAGATCGTCGATTCAATCGGGAACTCCTTTCCATCGGCACGCCTACCGGCTATTTCAAGCTGCGGGGCCATGGTCCGCGATCCTGCTTCAGTGTCTACAAACCGGCCGACATGAATAAGATGCTTTGCGCGTAGCCGCTCGGGAATCAGCATATCAAATGGCTTACCGATTACCGCGCTCGCTTTCAGTCCGAACATATTTTCAGCCGCCGGATTGAACAACACAATATTCAGAGACTCATCGACGGCGACGATGGCGTCCATGACCGAGTCGACTGTCTGTTGGTATAGATCGTTGGCCACGTGCAACGCGAACGTCAGTTCCTCCTTGCTCTTGAGCTTGCTGATCAGAAGCATGGCGAGCAAGGCGGTGAAAATACTCACCAATGTGGCGCCAATGGCGATTGGAACGGCCGTTTCGCGCCAGGATGCGAGAGCTAAGTCCTCATCATCAGTGACACTCAGCAGCAATGGATATCCCACCAGGCGGCCGAGCGAAAACACTTCCCGCCCGCCGCCTCCACTGACATGATGAACGATTCGAATCTCATTGCCTTTTTCAGGCAGATGTTCATTAGTCAGTTCAGAGGCTCGCTCGCCGAGCATGCTTTCACGGTGCGGAAAGCTTGCAACCAGTGTCCCGTCTGCGAGATAGATCGCGATCGGGCGCACGTAGTCGAGCTTCATGTTTTCGTACAACTGCTCAAGCTGAGAGATGTTTATCGCTGCAACGACCACGCCACGGAATTTTCCGTCGCTGCCAGTCAACCGTCGAGATAGATGCAGCGTCCAACTATTGTCAATACGACTGCGCACTGGCCTGTCGATGAAAAGTGACTCGGCCCGGCCCTGGGCAAAGACCTTGTAATACCCACGGTCAGCGACTGAGCTTCTCGGTATAGGGAAATCACGCGAGGAATTGATCAGCATGCCTTGCGCATCAATCACAAAGATTGAGCGCAGCTGGCGCATACCCGAAAGACGGTTATTAAGCAGCAAATGAATTGGCAGACTATCGAGTGCGAACTGGCGGCCATAGGCGGTCGTCAGGCGCTCCTGTACCCCCTGCAGGACCAGGTCGGCGCTTTCAAAGTTCTGCTCTGTTTGCTCCATCAGCATTTGCGTCAGGGCGATGGTCTCCAGACGTGCATGCTCCAGTTCGCGATCTCGCAGCCCCCATAGCAAAAAAATGACAGCCACCACCATCGTAGCGATGGTGAATGCGGCTAATACGCCGACAGAATGAGTTTGCCGGATTTGCAGGCGCATATATTTAATCCAACTACAGTTGGAGGTGGAAGGTCTTTCCGATCAACTCCAGTGCTTGCGCATCATCCCACTCTTTGGTGCCATAGACCTTTAAAAGCACTTGACCCTGCGCACTGACCAGCAGCGTCAAGGGGATGTGGTCAGCGCCCAGCATGTTTTCCAGAAACAACTGACGATCGATGAACTGCCGAAATTTGGTCTTGGACCGTTTCAGGAACGCTTCGGCCGCTTCAGGATAGTCATCGGTGGAAATTCCGATGACTGAAAACGGTTGTCCCCCATAGCGGTGAGAGAGTCTTTCCAAAGACGCCATTTCCTGTCGGCAAGGGCCGCACCAGCTAGCCCATACGTTAATGATCAATGGCTTGCCGCGAAACTCAGAGAGTTTGCCGGACGGGCCCGCCAGCCCTTGCATTTTCGCCTCACGAAGCATTCCACCGACTTCGACTTCCCCGGGAGTTTTGGCAAATGCCTGGCTCATTGACCCCGCTAAAAGAAGCAGTATCAAACAGAGAAGTGCTTTCATGCGCTCACGGCTGCAGTGTCGCTTCTTCGATGAGCACCTTGTAGGCATAGCCTGCACCGAAATCCTTGTCGGTGCGCACGACGCCCGTCACCGTCACGACATCCCCGAGCTTGGCCTGGGTTGTGGTCGTTACCAGAATGTCATGGGTGTTGTCGGCAGCTGCGCCCGAGCCATCGCGCAGATGGATCCAATTTTTTCCCATGACTTCCGGGTTGTATTTCACGATCTTGCCGCGAACCAGAACCGGCTTATCCTTCAGTTCGGCAGCTTTCGTCACGATTTCAGCCACCGTCCGCGCATTGGCACCGCTGGCCTTGGCGATATTGATGGGGCCGGTGGTGTCCATCGTTTTGGCAGCGCCGGAGTGAGGACTGCCATTGACTTTGCCGGTACCGCCGAGGTTGCCGAAAAGAATCGTAGGAAACGTCTTCTTCAACGACTTGCTCTCAAAATTCTTCATGACCATCACGTTTTCAATCGTGACCTTGGCGCCTTTCTTGACCGGGGCCTTCTCAACGGCAGCCCAAGTCTCGCCATCCTTGGTCTTGAGGCGAAGGTAGGTATAACTGTCGACGTCCCTGACCTCAAGGACTTCGCCCGTAACGACGGCAGCTGAAGGCGAGACGGGGGCAGGGGTTTCGCCCGCCCAAACGGATGGGGCGAATGGGGCGGCAACTATCAGGCAGATCGCCAGCAGAATTTTCATGGACCGAGTTCTCTTTGGGAAAATGGAAAGCATAACAGTAACGCCGCCTGTCGTACTGCAGGCAAATCACCTCAGAAAAGTCGGCGCCGCAAAATTCTCATTCATTTATCGTCTCCCTGTCGGAGTCCTTGTGGCAGGAAACGCAGTCGGTCAGGGTTTTTATTTGACCCTTTCGCCAGAGACGGATGGCGCCGCGGTGCTTGTTCACGAACCGGTCGCTGCTGGTAATACGCGGCAGCTCCTCGCTGCTGCCGAACAAGCGGTTGCTGGCGCCGTTGCGCTTCAGATAATCCGAGATTTCCTGGCGCTTCCCGGCATCCAGGCCGGCATCCGTACCAAAATGCTTGTCCAGCCGCGACATGATCTCCCCCCAGTCGCTCGCCGACAACAGCGGCGGTGGAAATGCGATGTGGCAGGCGCCACATTCTGCACGCCATGTCGCGTTTTCCTCGCTTGCTTTCCAGGCGTTGTCCCGGGCTGTGGCAAAAGGGGATAGCGCAACAGCACACAGAAAGACAAATCGCCTGACCGATGATGAACTGATCATGCGCAGCGGCGCAAAGGCTTTATTTCTGCGGCGGCGGGAACTGAGACATGTAGTCCGCCACGGCTTCCATGTCGCAAGTCGAGTAGGGTTTGATCACTTTGATCATGTCCGGATTCGCGTTCCGCCTGTCGCCGTCGCGGATGAACTGAACTTCCCGCAGCAGATAACGGTAATGCTGGGCCGCAACCATCGGGTAAAACTTTTCCGCGCTGCCTTCGCCCACACCGCCGTGACAAATGGCGCAGTCCTTGTCGTAGAGCGGCTTACCGCTCACCCCGCAGGTCCCTGAACCCTTGCCGTTTTCCTTCGAGATCGGCAGCCCCTGAAGATAGACGGCGATATCCGCAATCTCGTAGGGGGTCAAAACGTGGTCGCCGATGAAGGGTTCCATTTTCGGGTTGCTGCGGCGGCCGCTGCGAATGTCGGCGATCTGCTTCATGAGCACCGTCGCATGCTGCCCGGACAGTCGCGGGTAAGCGCCGCTGACACGCCCCGACGCATCCTGGCGGTGACAACCCTGGCACGGCTCGAAGGCTGCCGCGCCACGCACCGGGTCGCCCTTGGTTTCCAGCGCTGTCTTCAGTTCGCCTTTGATCTCATTCCAGGCGGGAGTTTGTGCCGAGGCCACTGCAGACCACAGCGACAGCACCATTAGTATGGTTAGTAAATTTTTCACGGGCTTGTCTCCTGATTTCCCTGGAAGCTATTTTGCATCGAGTCCGACCAGATAAGCGGCAACGGACTCGATTTCTTCGTCGCTCATACGTTTGGCCAAAACGCGCATAAAGCGGTTGGCATCGTTTGAGCGGTCGCCACTGGCGAAGTTTTTCAATTGCTGCGTCACATACTGGGCATGCTGCCCGCCAATGCGCGGATAAACGAGATGGCCGGCGCCTAGCGGCTGATGACAGCCAACGCAAGCGGGTACCCCGGTATCTTCGTTGCCTTCAAAAAATATCATCTTGCCGAAGCCAGCCGCCTTCTTGTCTGCGTCTTCGCCGGGGTTGAGTTTCTGGCCGCTATAAAAGGTCGCCAGGGACGCGAAGTCTTCCGGTTTCAACGCGGCGACCACGGGCGCCATGATGTCGCTCTTCCTGCGTCCGGACTGAAAGTCACGCAACTGCTTGACGATATAGCCCTCCTGCAAGCCGGCGATCTTGGGGAACATCGGGATGGCGCTGTTGCCATTTTCGCCATGACAGGCAACGCAGACGGTGGCGGCGATGGTCTTGGCATCCTGCGCGGCGCTAGTGGCGGCTAACGTCCACCCCAGCACCAAGGCTGCGGCAAATCCAAGCGCGCGACGTCCGGACGTGGTCTTGTGGTTTTTGTCTCTATGAATCATTTTTCAGCTCCTTCGGCAGGGTAGGCGGCTCTTACAGCTTGTACTGAATGAATACGCCAATGACATTGGCATGGTAATTTTGTGCACCGCCATCAAGCAGCATCGTGCCGCCGTCGTAATTGGCCATGGCACCGGTAATCACGCTGTCGTAATGCCAGTCCTTGACCTGTCCGACCTCGCAGCGGTCGTACAGGCGCACCGACAACTTCTTGCTGACCGGGATGAGCAGGTTGAAGTTCAGGGTTTGCGTGACGAAGGTCATGTTGGGCAGGGCGCTGCCGGCGATTGCAGCGGCCAAGGTTTGAGTTGCCTGCAGATTGCTAAACGCTTTGTTGCCGTAGTTGTAGTTAATCGCAGTTGAACTGTTCGAATAGGTGTACTCGATGCCGAACTGCATATTTTTGAACGTACTCTGGAAGCCCAAACCGAGAACATCGTTTTGGTCTTTCGTTTCCATGTTCCAACTTGATTCCTGTGGCCGTGTGCCCCCTACACCATTGACGTTATCCGAACAAGGTGAATAATTTCCAGCTGCTTGAATGGCTTGTAATGTGCACGTATTAATCAAAGGGGCACCGGTGATAGCTGCGACACCTGAGTTCATCTTCATCGACTTCTGGCCTTGCTGGTATGAGTAGAAGGCGTAGAGGTTTTTCCCGGACGACGGCTGGTAGTTGAGTTCCAGACTCAAAGAGTCTTGCTTGTCCTTGTCCATTCCGTAGAACGAATCGGGGTACTTGATGTCTTTGGTCTGAAAGGTGACCCCCAGATCCAGGTCTTCACGGGCCTGGAAATTCAGTCGAGCGTTGAAGATATTCTGATCACGGTCGGCTTGGTCATATTTGCGAAAGTAGTAGGAATAACGATTGAAGAGGCTAATGTTATTGACCGGGACAGTGGCAGGAGCCACCGGGATGGCGCCGAGAGGCGCAAATGGCGCATAACCTTGAGTGCCAGCCAACGCGATTTGGGTGGCGGGATCCAAGCCCGGCAGCCCTGTGCCTAAATCCGCAAACGTCCGGTAGTTGTAATCACTGCCACGCTTGCTGTCGGTCTCGAAAGAGGTGCGCAAGGTTGCGTTACCCAAGCCGCGGTTGACGTAGCCGAGCTTGAGTTTGTCCTCCCAGGTCTTGTCGCGCTCGCGGAAGTTGCGGTTGAACTCTTCACGCTCCAGGGCCGCATTGATGCTGCTGGTGTTCGTCAAGTCGTAGTCACCGGACAAACCGTAGTTCATTTGCTGGGTGGATCTTGCCTGACCAAATACGGGAATGTTGGCGCCGTTTACCACCGTACCGGCCAATCCAAATACACAGGTATCGGGGACAGGGCGTGCGTAGCCGGGTGGCACATAACAACTTCCGGCCGCACCAGGGAGCTTGCCGGGCTGCAAGCCGACGACTGCATCACTGACTGAGCCACCACCATCCGCAATACCCCGACCAAACTGCCCTGTTAAAGGGTTATAGGCCGTATAGCCACCCTTGTTATCGGAGTTGAAATAGCGGAACGACCCCTTCATGCTGAGCGCGTCGAGGGGTCTCATCGCCAAGCCCAAATCAAGCAAAGTGGTGTCAATGCGCTGCTTGGAAGTTTGCTGACTCAGGGCGTTGACCCCGCTCCAGTTGGACACCAGTGAGGTGCCCGTGGCGTAGCCAGGATTGGCTTGGCCTGCCGCGATGCCATTACCAAACTGGGTAATGCCATTTCTTTGCAGGTCTGCCAGTTGTGCCCCCGAGATGGGCGCCAGCAAGGCATCATCTTGCTGACTGGTGCCCCACGCCACCGTGGCATTAAAACGGCTCTTGTAGAAATCAGGGAACGATCGGGCAAATTCGCCCTTTAAATTGAGCGCATTGTTGTCTGGGTACAAATCGTAGGTGGCCGTTTGAATGCCACCCACCGAGGTTGCGGCCGACAGCATCGGAAACTGCACATTGAGCGTGCTGATGTTGTTGCGGAATGCAGAGAAAGAAGCACGCAAGTTGGCCTGCGTCAAGGCATCAGCGTACTGCAGGCCGCCCAAAAATTCGTGCGTCGCGTAGTCGATCGGCTCGGCAATTTCGGTCGAAATGTTGTTCTCATTCATGGCGAATGGCCGGGCGCCGGTGCGCTGTTCCAAGCTGTAACTGGCGTAACCTTTCCAGTTGTCGGTCAGCGTCATATCCAGGCGGGCGCCGCCTTTTTTGCGCACCAGACTCAGCTCGCTGTCCGGCATGGACGCCAGTTTATTGGCAATGGCTGCGGCCATGCCTGATTGCGGTGTTGTGCCCGTTGCGGGCATCGCGCCCGTTTTTGCATTGGCGGTGCCGGTGATGCCGGTGATGGCGGCTAAAGCCACACCGTTCAGGTAAGTCTTGCCGCCATAACTCCAGCAAGGCGCAGCTGGTGAACAGTTATTTAAGGCAGTGACTGTCGCACCAACCAGATTAGCGTTGTAGTTTGCGCCCGCTGCATTGGTGTTTTGCGTTCCCACCGTCATCGGGATGACCACCGCCTTCGGCATAGCAAGCCCCGTCGTCAAATTCCCCGTCCCCTCGCCGTTAAACAACGACTTCCAATTGCTTGAAAAAACATGCAGCGTCTCGTTGTAAAACAACTTGACTTTCCAGTCGTTGTAGCGACCGACTTGCATTCCGTAGAACTGATCGCTCTGCCCGGTGCCACCACCGAAGGCCGAGATGTAATTGGCACTTCCCGCGTTATCCGCTTCAACCTCGAAGTAGTTGAGGTAGGCGCCGTTGTTCAGGTCTTTGTACTGGCGAAACTGCGAGTTTTTCAGCCCGGCATCACCGCCCAGCAGACCGGCTTCAATGCCGCCGGTGTATTCCCAACCGCTGGCCGTTTTATTGACTTCGTCCGAACGATCGTAGGGAACGCCGTAAAGCTGACCGGTGGGGGAGTGACGAACGGTGTCATACCCGTCTTCGGACACGGGGCGCGGCACCGCAGAGCGGCCGGGGGGATTGAGGGCGTTGCCGTTGGCCATATCCACCCCGACGGCAGAATCAGCCAAGGCAGCGCTTGAACCCCATTGGGCCAAGGCGACGCCCATGCTGACGACAAGCATTTTCATGCGAGGACGAGTGTTCATTGGGTAACTTCCGGAATTAGTGAACTGAGTCATATGCGTGGTCCCGTATCTGTTAGCGCTGGAAGCGGGCGCCGGAAGGACTGTTGCTGCCGTGGATCATGGAGTGGCAGTTCTGGCAAGAGCGACCCGTCATGCGCTTGGAGGGTGTGATGCCACCTTGCAGGTTGGTGGTTGCGACCGCAGAAGCCGTGTTGCCCAGCGTGTTGTTACCCCATACCGCGTGCCCCATGGTGCTGGTGGTGCTGTGGCAGCCGGCGCACAGGAACGGACGGGTCTGGACCAGCAGCTTGTCGGCGTTGGAGCCGTGCGGGCTGTGGCAATTCATGCAGTTTTCCCGCACCGGGGCATGTTCCCAGAGGAAGGGACCGCGTTTTTCAGCGTGGCAGGTGTAACACAGGTCGTTGACGCTATCGGCCTTGAGCAGTTTCTTGGCGTTGCTGCCATGCGGGTTGTGACAGTCGACACAGGTCATCTTGCCTTCGGGTACCGGCATGTGCGACTTCTTGCGGAATTCGGCACGCTGTTGCTGGTGGCAGCTCTGGCAGGTTTCGGTGATGCCGGCCTTTTTCATCAAGCCAGTGGCCGAAAACCGGGCCATCGGGTTGTGGCAATCGGAGCAGCCCAGCTTGTTGGTGGCGTGGATGGAGCCTGGCCAATTGATGCGCTGGCCGCCGGCATGACAGGTCAAACATTGGCCCGTTTGCTTCTCGATCGGCGTGTTCCACTCTTTGGAGAAGCCAATGATCTTGGTCTTGTCCTTGGTGTCGGCGACGTGCAGGGAACCATTGCCGTGGCAGGCCTCGCAAACCGATTTTTCGGTGTCGTTGCGCGGGTTTTCGCGGAATACCTTGGCGTGCTGGGTGTGGCCGAAAAGGGACTTCTCGGTGTCATGGCATTCGCCGCAGCGCTTTTCGCCCACGATTCTGGCATCGGCCATGGGATCGGTGGCCGCCAGCACTTGGCGGGCAGGCAGCAGGCCGAACAACAAGGCCGCCATGGCGACCGTGCACATCCGGAGGAACGAGATTGAATAATTTTTTTCCATGCGTGAAATCCTTCTTGCCTGGGTACCGGGCGGGCATTCGGCTTGCGCTGAAAACCCGGTCACACCAAGCGCATTACTTGCAACATTTGTAAGTGAGCGTAAGCATAAGGCCTGAGAATTGGCTTAAGGAATTTTTCAATAACTTAAGACTTACTAAGATTCGTGAGGAATACCGGGTTTTTGGCCTCACCAACCCTCAGAATTGCCGCTTTTATCCGGGTAAGCACTGTGTTGCAATTTTGTGACATTTGCGAAAATTGGAAAAAAATGAAGAACTATGCGACTACTAATCGTTGAGGATGACGCGCTGCTCGGCGCGGGCTTGCGGGCCGCGCTCGGCAAATCGGGCTTCGAGGTCACCTGGATCAGGGACGGCCAGGCCGCGCTTGACCTGCTGGCAGCCGAGAAATTCGTCGCCGTGGTGCTGGATATCGGCCTGCCCGGGCTGAGCGGCCTGGAGGTGCTGCGCAAGCTGCGCTCGGGTGGCAATGCGCTGCCGGTCCTGATCCTCACCGCGCGGGACACCACCAGTGACAAGGTCGTCTGCCTCGACTACGGTGCTGACGACTATCTGGTCAAGACGACCGACATGGAGGAGTTGATTGCACGCTTACGCGCCCTCATTCGCCGCTCCGGTCGCAGCGGCGGGTCGTTGAGCGTCGGTGACCTGACGCTGGACCCGGACGCCCACACCGTCACCAGGAATGGCGAAGCGGTCAGCGTTTCCAAACGCGAATTCGACGTGTTGCGCGCACTCATGGAAGGTGCGGGGCGCGTCCTCACCCGTAGCCAACTCGAGCAGTCCCTCTACGGCTGGAATCGCAATGTGGACAGCAATGCCATCGAGGTGCACATCCACAACCTGCGCCTCAAGCTGGGCGCAACCGCCCTGCGGACCGTGCGCGGCGTCGGTTACACCATCGCCAAATCCGGATCATGATCGCACGCCGGCGCTTTTCCCTGAGCCAGCGCCTGCTGGTCGGCATCATCATCGTCACCTTTGCCTTCTGGGCGGTGATCTCCTGGCTCACCGTCCGGGACAGCGTTGACGAAGTGTATGAACTCTTCGACGCGCACCTGGCCCAAACCGCATTGGCGTTGCTCCGCGTTACCGATCCGGACGAAAGCGATCCGGTGATGATTCCGGGCAAGGCAGAAACACCTGCATTGCGGGAGATTTTCAATCAATTGCCAGTATTGCCTGAACGCCTTGCCAAGGCCAGATCGGCATCCGAAAACCAGAGCGAACAAAGCGCTCCCGCAGCGCCGGTGGTGACCGGATCGATCCATTCAATGCACACGGTTTACGAAAAGAACCTGCGTTACCAAGTCTGGAGCGGCGACGGTCACCTGCTGTTGCGATCCGCCAATGCACCGTCTGTGGTGATGACAGAACAGGATGGATTTTCCGAGACCACGGACCCGCAAGGCCGCCTCTGGCGCCACTATGGTGTCTGGGACATGCACCATGACTTCCGTATCCTGGTGTCTGAAGCCCATGATCTGCGCAATCGGCTGGTGCTCAACATTGCGCTGCACGTGGTCAGTCCGCTGGCACTGGGACTGCCGGTGCTGATCATGCTGCTCTGGTTCTCGATCAAAAGAGGCCTCGATCCGCTGGGGGTCCTGACCCGCGAAATCGCGACGAGAAAGCCCGACAACCTGATGCTGCTGGATGCAGGTAGCGCGCCGCGCGAGGTGCGCCCCATGGTTCTGGCCTTGAACGAACTGCTGCAGCGCATGACGGATACGCTGGAAGGCGAGCGGCTCTTCACCGCCAACGCAGCCCACGAACTGCGCACGCCGCTGGCGGCCATTCAGGCGCAGTTGTATGTGGCGCGTACCGCCGAAGATGAAGCCGGGCGGCAACGCGCCATGGATCAGTTACAGCGTGGGGTGGAAAGAGGCATACGGCTGGTGGGCCAAATGCTCACCCTGGCCCGTCTCGACCCGGAACTGGCCTTGCCGGAGGTCCAGCCGGTGGATGTGGGCGAAGTCGCCGAAGCCGTGTGTGCGGAGTTGGCGCCCCTGGCACTGCAACGCGACCAGACCCTGGAACTCAAGGTTGAGCCCGACCTGCCGCTGCTGCCAGGAAATGCGGACATGTTGTCCATGCTGCTCAGCAACCTGCTGGACAACGCGATTCGGTACACCCAGCCCGGCGGTCATATCAATATTGATGTGCGTCAGCGCGTAGCCGGTTTGCTGATGGAAGTCAGCGACGACGGTCCGGGCATTCCAGCCGCACAACGCGAACGGGTATTCGACCGCTTTTATCGCATCGCTCGGCAGGATCAGCCGGGGACTGGCCTCGGACTCGCGATTTGCCAACGGATTGCGGAACTTCATAACGCCCACATCACACTCGCCGCAGGGCCCAACGACCGCGGTGTTACAGCCAGCGTATTATTTTCGATTCTGTAACATCAATCACAAAATAAGTACGTCGTTTCACGCGCGTCATTTGACCAACTGGTTGAGCTGAATAATCGGCAGCAGCACGGCCAGCACGATCAGCATCACCACCACGCCCATGGCCACGATCAGCAGCGGCTCCAGCAGGGTGGCCAGTTGCATGGCGCGGCGCGCCACTTCGGTACTGAGCTGCTTGGCGGCGCGCTGCAACATCACCGGTAATTGGCCGGTTTGCTCACCCAGGCGGGCAAACATCGCGAGCAGGCCGGGAAAGCGCTTTTTTTGCGCCAACGCTGACGCCAGCGGCGCGCCTTCACGCACCAGAATGAGTGCATCCAGCGCGTCGGTCCGCATGGCGCGGTTGGAGAGCGTCTCCGCCGCCGCCTGCAAGGCTTTCAGGATTGGCACCCCGGCCGCGGAGAGCATCGCCAGGGTGCTGGCAAAGCGCGCGGTGTTGTAGCTGCGCGCCAGTTTGCCCAAAATCGGCAGATTCAGCCAAGCGGCGTCAAATTTTTCACGAAAAACGGCGTTAGCCAAGGCCAGGCGTGCACCAAAAGCTATTAAAACAATAGCAATCAGCATGAGCCAGCCGTAGCTCCGCACAAAGTCGCTCGTCCCAATCATGACGATCGTCAAAACGGGGAGCGCCCGTTTGCTGCCGGCAAACACATGGGCCACCTGAGGCACCACGTAAGTCACCAAAAACAGCACGATCGCAATGGCGACCAGCGTCACGATGGCCGGGTAGAGGGCCGCGCCGATCAGCTTGGACTTGAGTGCCTGCTGCTCTTCCAGGTCATCGGCCAGACGTTCCAGCACCAGGCCCAGGTTGCCGCTTTGCTCGCCGGCGCCAATGACGGCAATGAAGATGCTTGAGAATTCATGCGGATGCTGCGCCAGCGCCCGGGCAAAGGTCGATCCGCCATTGACCTCGGCGCGCAGGGAGGCCACCAGATGGCGCTCGGCCTCGCGCTCCGCTTCATCGGAGAGCGAGGTCAGCGCCCGCTCCAGTGGCAGCCCCGACGACACCAGTCCGGCCAGCTGACGCGTCCAAATGCCCAGGCCGGTGGCGTTGAAGACCCGCCGCTTCAAGCCACGGCCACCCGTGGCCGAACCGTGTTGGCCCGGAGCCTGACCGGCGTCGGCACCCACCGTTTCGACCTTGAGCGGCACCATCGCCTGGCCGCGCAGCATGCCGCGCGCGGCTTTGGCCGAGTCGGCCTCGATCACGCCTTTGCGGGTTTCCCCCTCGGCGGTCAGCGCTTCAAATGAATAGACCGGCATGGCGTTGCTCCCCGCTAGTCGCGCGTGACGCGGACCAGCTCTTCGCGCGAGGTCACGCCCAGTTGCACCAGGCGTTCGCCGTCGTCGCGCATCAACGTCATGCCAGCGGCCAGGGCGGCGGCGCGGATGTCGGCCTCCGAGGCGCGGTTGTGAATTTGCGCGCGAATGGCGTCATCGGTGACCAGCAGCTCATAGACCCCGCTGCGCCCGGCATAACCGGTTTGGCCGCAAAACGTGCAACCGGCGCCGTGGCAGTGCAGGCACAGCTTGCGCAGCAGCCGCTGTGCCAGCACGCCCAGCAGTGAGGAGCTCAGCAAAAACGGCTCCACGCCCATGTCGGTGAGCCGCGTGACCGCACTGGTGGCGTCATTGGTGTGCAGCGTAGCGAGCACCAGATGGCCGGTGAGCGAGGCCTGAATCGCAATCTGCGCGGTTTCGAAATCACGGATTTCGCCGATCATGATGACGTCCGGGTCCTGCCGCAAAATGGCGCGCAAGGCCTTGGCAAAGGTGAGATCGATCTTGGCATTCACCTGCGTCTGCCCGACGCCCGACAGCTCGTACTCAATCGGGTCTTCCACCGTCATGATGTTGCTGCGCCCGGCATCCAGCCGACTCAGGGCGGCGTACAGCGTGGTGGTCTTGCCCGAGCCGGTCGGGCCGGTGACCAGAATGATGCCGTGCGGTTGTGTCACCAGGTGCTCAAAGCGCCGCAGCACCTCGCCCTGCATGCCCAGTGCTTCCAGGCTGAGGCGCCCTTCCGACTTGTCGAGCAGCCGCAGCACGGCACGCTCGCCATGGGCGCTGGGCAGAGTGCTGACGCGCACGTCCACAGCGCGGGTGCCGATGCGCAGCGAGATGCGGCCATCCTGCGGCAGGCGCCGCTCGGCAATATCGAGATCAGCCATGATCTTCAGGCGCGAAATCAGGGCGGCATGCAGGGCACGGTTCGGCTGCACCACCTCACGCAAGGTGCCATCGACCCGGAAACGCACACTGGAATGGCGCTCATAAGGCTCGATATGGATGTCGCTGGCGCCGTCGCGCGCGGCCTGTGTCAGCAGTGCGTTGAGCATGCGGATGATGGGCGCGTCGTCCGAGGTTTCCAGCAAATCCTCGATCGCTGGCAGATCCTGCATCATCCTTGAGAGGTCGGCATCGCTCTCAACCTCGCTCACCACCATCGCTGCACTCGATTCACCCTGGGCGTAGGCCGCGCTGATGCGCTGAATCAGTTCCTGGGGGGGGAACGCCTGCAACTGACGCACCGGGTATTTGCGCATGACCTCGCTCACGGCGCTGGCGCCCGAGTCGGGGTGCAGACACAACGTCAGCTCACCCGACTGCTCTTCCAGCAGCAGTTGCTGGGTGCGGGCAAAGGCGTAGGGCAGCGGGTAACGCATGGCAGGCTATGGCTCGCTTAAGGTTGCGTGGGGGTGGCCGGTACGGCCGCAGGCCGGACCGGGGGCAGGGCCGGCAACTGCGGGGCTTCGTTGATAGACAGCACACTGCTGGGCAGCGGTTGCGCATCTTTCAGGCCCGCGCGCATCAAGTCGTAGCGGTCCACTGACAGCCGATCCGTGGCCGCCGCGTCGCGCATCACCACCGGTCGCAAGAACACCATCAGGTTGGTTTTATTGCGGCCGCGCGCCTCGCTTTTGAACAGATTGCCAAACAACGGCACATCGCCCAGGCCCGGCACTTTATCCTGGTTGCCGGAATATTTATCCTGCAGCAGACCGCCCAACACCACGATACTGCTGTCATCAACCAGTACGGTGGACTCGATCGTGCGCTTGGTGGTCGTCGGGCCGTTGGCGTCCTTTTCGGTGCCGGCCTTGACCGCCGAGGTCTCCTGGTAGATCACCAGCTTGACGGTGCCGTTCTCGTTGATTTGCGGCTTGACCTTGAGCGTCAGACCCACGTCTTTACGCTCTATGGTCGTGAACGGGTTGACTGAGCTGCCGCTGGTGTTATTGCTGGTGTAGGAGCCGGTGACGAAGGGCACGTTTTCGCCGATCACGATCTTGGCCTCTTCGTTGTCGAGTGTCAGCAAATTGGGCGTGGACAGCACATTGCCGCTACCGGTCGACTCCAGAAAGTGCGCCAGAAAACCGAGCACGTAAACCCCGTTGGTCTTGTGCGCGACGCCCAGATTGAGACCCGGCGTAGGCGCCACCAGCGTGCCCGTGGCACCCTGGGTTGCCAGGTTGATGATGTTGCTGCCGAGGGTGCCAAAGTTGGTCCCCAGCAAGCCAACGTTGGTGCTGCCGGCATTACCCAAAGCGCCCTGCCACTGAATGCCGAATTCCGCCGCCCGATCTTCGCTGACTTCGGCGATCAGGCTCTCCACCAGCACCTGGGCCCGGCGGCCGTCGAGCTTGTCGATGACGGCGCGCAACTGGCGGTATTGCGGCTCCGGTGCGGTGATGATGATCGAATTGGTGGCCGGATCGGCCTGCACTTGCCCGCCCGTGGCCGCCGGGGCCGCGCCGGGGATAGCAGGTGTCGATGTAGCGCCGGTCGAGATGGCCGCTGCCCGGACCTCGCCGGTCATGGCCGCGCGCAAGGTGGCGGCCAGTTTGGTGGCGTCGGCATTTTTCAGGTAGACCACATGAATGTTACCGGCCTCGCCATTGCTGCCCGAGGTGTTGGGTTGGTCAAGCTTGTCCACCAGGGACTTCACCAGCGCCACCCGGGCCGGGTTGGCGGCACGCAAAATCAGGGTGTTGGAGCGCGGCTCGGCAATCAGGGTGGTCTTGAACGAGGTGTCGGCCTGACCGGCTTGTCCGGGTTGCCCCGGTGCGCCGGATGACTCCACCAGCCGCATCACCAGCGGCGCCAGATCGACGGCAATGGCGTGCTTGAGCGGCAACACTTCTACATCGGTGGCATTGGAGACGTCCATGGCGGCGATGATGCGCGCCATGCGGCGCAGGTTGTCGGCGTAGTCGGTGATGATCAGCGAATTGGTGCCGGGGTTGACGTTGATGGTGTTGTTGGGGCTGATCAGCGGGCGCAACACCGGTACCAGGTTGTTGGCTGATTCAAAATTGAGCTTGAATATCTGCGTGGTGATCTGGTTGCCCATGGCGCCACCGAGCGCGTTGTCACTGACCGTCACCGCTCCGCTCTGCAGCTTGGCATCGGCCTCGGGCACCACTTTGTACAAACCGGCCGACTCCACCATGGTGTAGCCCTGCAGCCGCAATGCGGCCAAAAACTGGTTCATGGCGACAGTGCGGCTCACCGGCTTCTCGGTGACCAGCGTGAGGGTGCCCTTGACGCGCGGGTCGACCACGACATTGACGCCCGTGATGCTGGCCATGGTGCGCGCCACGGCTTCGATCTCGGCATTGCTGAAATTCAGGGTGACGGGCTCGCCCGACTTCGCCGTCGCAACAGTCTGCGCCTGCAAATTTATAGAAAAAAGACCTGTAGCCCCCGCCAATAAAGCGTGAGCAGCTATTAAATAAATAGCACTTCGAGGCGTCTGGAAGATACGAAATTTCATACGGATTCAACCTACTTTGATGATGGCGCGTGCGCCGTCGCGCCGCCCGATGATATTCAGAAGATTGGACAAGGCATCCAGGTGCTCAGGCGTAGCGCTGGCCACCCCCTCAAACCGGAGTGTTGAGCCCACCCATTGACCGCTGCCGGACAACTGCAGGCTGCCCTCCAGCGTTTCAAGCTGCAAGCTTGGCGTGCCGCCCCCCAGCACGGTGATGCGGTAGCTGCCCATCGGCTTGAGCGTGGACAGACGCGACGAAATGTGCGCGGCATCGAGCTGGGCGCGCCCGGCGACGACCAGGCGTCCTGCCGCCCATGCCACGGACAGTCCCTCGGTTGACAAGGTCAGCTGCCCCTCAGGCTGCACCGTGTTCCACGGGGTGCCCAGTCCGGTCAGCCATTGCGCCGGCCACTGCGACAGGCTGTCCGCCAGCAGCAACTGGGCGCCACCCCAGCGCGGCAACAGGCTGACATGCCAGGCTTGCTGCATGCAACAGTCGGCGTGCAGATCGGCCAGCAGCCCCGACCAGCTGGGCCGAATCAACCACGTTAGCCGTCCAGGCAAGCTGGCGGCGTCCGTGCTGCCCGCACCGCCGGCCAGCGCCAGTTGGGCCGAGCCATTCCAAAGCGTGCCCCGGGCATCCTGAAAAACGACGCGACCTTGTGTGCTCTGTTGCAAAGTCGCGGTGAGCCAGCGGGCCGGCGCATTCACCAGCAGCGCCAGCAGCAGACCCAGCAATGCCCCCGCCAGCGCCCAGGGCCACGGCGCGGTCATTTGACCTGTCGTTCGAAGAGCGGGCTTGAGGCGGGGCATGGAATGACCGTGTGCTTAACGCGCGCTCAGGGTCAACACCAGCGTGCCATCCCAGGTGCCCGCAGCGCTGCGCACCAGACGCGCCTCACTCGGCACGGCGCGTGCATTCAGGCGCGCCTGCGTCAGCCATTGCGCCAAAGCGTCGGCAGAGGCGCCCCGCAAGGTAACCGTGACGCGCTCGCCCGCCACCACCAGTTGCGCCGTGGCACCCAAGGGCTTCACTGACGCCTCCAGCAGGCGCCGCGCCTCCAGCAAAGCCAGGCGGGGTTGGGCTTGCATCGTTTTTGCCTGTGCCTGCAGGCGCTGCATCTGCTGCAGTTGTACCGCCAGCAACTGGTGCTGCTTGTCTGCGGAGCGCAGCGTGGCCAGCGCCGGTGCCAGGCAGACCCACCACAACAAGGCCACCAGCAGCAGTGCCAACGCCACCAGCACAAGACGCTGCTCGCGGCGGGGAAGGCTGTTCCATCGGACTTGCAAGAGCACTGGCAGTTTCATGGCCCGGACACCTGTTTGAGCACCAGGCTGTCGCCTTCGGTGCTGGCCGCATACCCTTGCGGCTTGAGTTTGAAAGAAATCGTGGCTGCGTCTTCAGGCTTCAGCTTGAGCCCTTTCAAACGAAGTTCACCAGCTGCAAATTCAATAGCATCCGGCACAGACTTGACGGGGGCTACCGCCCCAAAAGCGCCCATCATGGTCTCCAGGTCACGCCCTGATGGCGCGCCACTGGCCTGCTGCAGTGCCGCCACTTCCCGCGCCATCTGAATGGGCGCGTCCACCACCACCCGCACCTGGGGAAAGGTGCTGGTCAGTACCTCGCGAATGGCCGCGCGCTGGGCATTCACCAGCGCTTGCTCTTTCCAGGCCCAGGCGTTCAAGCCCACCAGGTTGAGCAGCAGCAGGGCCAGCAGGGCGACGCGGGCGGCGCGCCAGCGCGGCGCCCGCAGCAAGCTGACGAGGGCGACCGACCAGCGCTTCCAGGTTCGGGCGCGGCTGGAATTGACCAGATCAAACTGTGCCAGGTCCCAGGGCGACTGAATCGCCTGCAAACGGTGCTGCGCGCTTTGCTGCAGTGTGACGTTGCGCTTGAACAGCTGTTCTGCCAGGGCTGCCACGGCGGGCTCGGCCACCATGGGATGGCTTTCAGGCCAGTTCAACAGCGCCACCGACGCCGCAGACACAGGCCACACCGTCACACCGCCACGGGCGGTGAAAACCAGCTGCGCATCATCCGGTTCACCGATCATATAAAGCGCGTCTGCCAGTGCATCGGGCGCGAACTCGGGCACGATGCGACTGACGGGCCGCCCGGCTTGCTCCAGCGCTTGCAGTGCAGCACGCAGCCAGGCACGGTCGCAGACGGCCACCCACACGGGCGCATCAGTTCGGGCTTGTGGCTCTAGCGCAAAGTGCAACTGCGAGGTCTCATCCAGCAGGCGGTCTTCCAGCAGGCCTTCCAGAACCGCACGCAAGCGCGACGTACTGCCTTCCTGAAAAAACCGCCGGCCCAGCGTTCCTTTGGGCAACTGCACCTGGTGCCACGACAAGTGACGTACCGGCACCACGGCCACCACCTCGCCGCCTGAGCTGCCCACCAGCGGCAACAGCGCAAGCGGTGCGCGCGACTGCTCGCCCACCGTGCGGTCATCGGGCGTGAGCAAATAGTCGTACAAGGCGGACGTGTCGGCTGGCTCTGGCGGAAGGGTGACGATCAGGGTGGTCATGCGGGGGAGAATGGGCTTGACGGTCATTGTAGGGGTGCCGCTGCCGGCACCACACCATGCTGGCGCCATAGTGTTCTCACATCCAGGCCATCGCGCTGCACCACGGATACCTCTTGCACCGTGGTCTGCTCCACCTGAAGCTTGCCGCGCACTTCAAAGAAGCGGGTGACGATGCTGTGCTGCTCCGGATCAAACTTGGCTGCGGCATTGCCACTCATTTTTCCGGCATCACTCAGCGCGGCCAGGTGCGTTGCGCTGCGGGCAGTCACCAAACGATGGGCGTCGGCCAGATCAAAGGCTTCCACACAGGCGTAGATCACTTCAGCAGCGGCGGTGTTGAGGTTGACGGGCGTGCGCTCCGGCAGGATGGTGATGTAGGGACGCAATGCGGCGATGCTGCGCGGCGACAAGCCGACCCAGGCCAACTGGTCCACGTCTTGCGGCCACAGCGGTGCGGCGGGTGAAGGGGCGGTAGCGGATTCAGCCCCTTTTCCGGTGCCGGTGTCTTGCGCCAGACGCAGCTGGTCGGCCATGGCGGTGAGCTCGGCGGCCGGCAGGTCCAGCAGTTCAAACAGCCGGGCAAACGCCAGGCGGCTGGGTTCGTGAATTTTCCCCTCCTTTACCAGATTGAAAACGTTCAGGCGTGACTGCAAATCGGTGATCTGCCCGGACAGAAAAGCCTCCTGCGTGTCGTCGGCGGCTTGGGCGTCGCTCCGGTCGGCGGCCAGAAACGTCGACAGACGCGCTTGCGCCAGTGGCACGGCCCAGGGTTCGCCCAGATGGTCGGCGCCGCCCTTGCGGGCGTCTTCGCGCAGGATCAAGCGGGCCCAATCCAGCGCACCGGTCAGCACCCAGGCCGACTGCGTGCGACTTCGCTCCGCCGTCTCCACCTCCACACTCCGCCATTGCTGCCAGAGCGTGGCGGACGCCAGGGTGGCCACCAACACCACGGTGAGCATGGCGGTCAGGATGGCGGCACCGCGTTGTTGCTTCATTTGCCGCCCCCCACGCCGGGGCGCAACCAATCGCGCGTGACCGTGCCACTGATGGCCTGACCCGGCGTCAGCGATAACACCATACGAATACCGTCTGGAATCAAGGGGGCCGCCGCCGCTTTGCCGTCGCTTGCCGCGCCCGCGCTGGAGAGCGGGTTGCTCCAGGCGTCGCTGCGGTAGTAAAAAATCTGCCACCGATCCAGTGCCGCAAGATGAACCTCGCGCTTGCGGTCTTCATCGCTGGGGTTTTGGCCCCACAAACCGGCCTTTTGCCACGCCTGCTGCAATTCACCGCGTGTTGTCACCGGCGGCGACTGCCAGCGCAGCCACTGGCCAACACCCGCCACGCTGCGACGTGACCACGCCACCACAGTCAAGCCCTCCCCCGGTGTGGCCGTGCCACGCCGCAAGATGCGCAGGGCGCGGCCGTCCCAGTCCAGGCTCGGCGTGTTGGGCTGCTGCGCCAGGGCGTCCAGGTCGGCCGCCCACTGCGCCAGCCCGGCCTGCAAGGCAAGCACGTCGTCGGCGTGCTGCTGCATCTGCGCCTGCGCGCGCGTCATGCCGTCCAAACCACGCCAGCTTAAAGCGGCCATCAACGCCATCAGGCTGATCGCCACCAGCAACTCAATCAGCGTGAAGCCGCCCAGAGGTCCCGGAACATGACGCCGGTTCATCAATAGCGTCCCAGCACGGTGGACAGACGCAGCACCGGGGCTTCGCCATCCAGCACCTGCGCATCCACGCGCCGAAAGCTGGGGTTGGGCGTGGCCCGCACGGCCATGACCACGGTGAAGACGCGACCGGCCTGCTCGCACATGACGCTGCTGTCGCCGACGCCGGGCATCTGTTTGGACAAACGGGTCTTGATCAGTTCATTTTCAGCACAGATCTGGGCCAGCAACACGTCCGACTGACGCTGTGCATTGCGGGTGAGGGCGGCGGTGGCCTGCAAACCGGCCATCAGGGCAATCGCCACAATGCCCAATGCCACCAGCACTTCGACCAGCGTAAAGCCGTACGTTTTTTTCACGGCGCGGCCGCTTGCACGGCAAAAGGGCGCACACCATCGGTCGCCAGGCGCACCGTCCGGCCGGGCTGACTACGGGACACCAGCACCACCTGTTGCGCCCCGATGATGGGCTCAGGACCCAGCGACAAAGAAGCCTCACCGGCAACGTCCCCATCGCCTGCGACACCGGTATCCTGGTCCAGCCATTGTTCTGGCAGATCTGAAGACGCCAGGCCTTCAAAACGAAAGCCGGTCGCGCTGGCGTGCCAACGCACCGGCACACCCGTCACCCTTGAGCGGGCCCGCGCTGACTCCAGCAGGGCGGCCAAACGCTGCGCATCGCGATCGAGCTGCACTTGGGACGTATCGCGCATCGCAAAACCCACCCCCGCCGAAACCATCGCCACGATGGCAACCACCACCAGCAATTCCAGCAGCGTAAAGCCGGCGTGGTGGCGCTTACGGTTGCCAGCTGCCGATATCTGCATTTTTACCCTCGCCGCCAGCCTGGCCATCGGCGCCGAAGGACATCACGTCCACTTCAGCCTTGATGCCGGGATTGAGATAGACATAAGCCCGGCCCCAGGGGTCATTGGGCAACTGGTCGAGGTAGGACTTCCAGTTAGGCGGTACCGGGGCAGTCGTCGGCTTGGTCAGCAGGGCCTGCAAGCCCTGCTCGGCCGTGGGATAGCGCTGGTTGTCCAATCTGTAGAGTTTGAGCGCCTGCATCAGGTTGTTGACGTCGGTCTTGGCCGCCGTCACGCGTGCGTCGTCGGCCCGGTCGAGCACGTTGGGCACGATCAGTGCCGCCAGCACCCCAATGATCAACAGCACCACCATGAGCTCGATCAGCGTGAAGCCGCGCTGAACACGGCGGCGCAAGGTTGCAGGGTTTGTTTTCATGGGGGAGGCATCACTTATAAGTCTGAGTCGCATCAATGATAATCCACCCATGCAGACGCACTCGCACAACCTCTGGTGGCTACGAATTGTTACTTTCTCGGTGGCCGCCCTGGCCGCCGCCAGCGCCACCTATTGGGGGCTGAAGTGGACTGCCACGGTGCCGCCGGGCCCAACCGCTGCGGTCATTTTTTCCGGCGCCAGCCAAGCTGACCCGCAAGTAGTAGCGCGCCTGCTGGGCGGCGGTCAAACGGGCGTTGCGGCCGCGTCGCTTGACAGTGCTGCCAGCCGCTTCAAGCTGACAGGCGTGGTCGCCGACCGCGCCAGCGGTGGCTACGCCCTGATTGCCATTGACGGCAAGTCCGCCAAACCTTATCGGGTGGGCAGCCGGGTGGATGACGCCCTGGTGCTGCACTCTGTCGCGCCCCGCAGCGCGGCCTTGGCCGCCAGTGTGGACGCGCCGGTGTCGCTGACGCTGGAACTGCCCAAGCTCAGCCGACCGTGAAGGCTTGGATGGCGGGTAGCGGTGTTTTCGCAGACGCGGCCGCTATACTCAAAAGCCACTTCCGTCGACCCGATATTTAGAGGACACCATGAGCGACAACAACCCCGCCAATGTTCACGCTGAGGCCCACACCGGCCCCGTCAAAAACCCCAGGCAATTACTGCTGACCGTTTTTTTCTCGTTTGTGGTTCCCATCTTCGTCATTATTGGACTGGTTTTCTACGTCACTTCGGACAAGAAACCGGAAGCTGGTGCCGTGAATCTTGAGCAAACCGTGGAGGCCCGAATCCAGAAAATTGGCACGATCGAGATTCGTGATGCCAACCGGCAACCCAAGTCCGGCGAAGAAGTCTTCAAGGCCCAGTGCACGACCTGCCATACCGCTGGCCTCATCGGTTCGCCCAAGTTTGGCGATGCTGTTGCGTGGGCGCCGCGCATCAAAACCGGCTATGAAGCACTGCTGAACTCGGCAGTCAAAGGGAAAAATGCCATGCCCGCCCAAGGTGGCGGTGATTTTGAAGAGCTGGAAATCGGCCGCGCCGTGGTCTACATGGCCAACACCGCCGGCGCCAAGTTCGAAGAGCCAAAAGCACCTGCCGCACCGGCAGCAACCGCTTCAGCGGCAAAATAAGGCAGCGCAGTCAGATCCCTGCAAAAGCCGGTCTTTGACCGGCTTTTTTATTGCCATTTAAACCTCTAGCCCCCGTCTATACTAGCTATGTAGCTACTTTTTTTGTAGCAACTTCGGACTGACTACGTAGCTGAACTGCTGCGGCAAATCGGCGGCAAGCACCTCCTGCGGCAGCCACAGGCCCTGCTCGACGGCGTCCGCCGCGTGGCCCATGTCCATGGTGTGCACCAGACCAAATCCGGAGGCGGCTTCCAGATACAGGTGCCCCTGCTCATCCAGCAGGCAGCGCTGCACGCGTGCCGGTTTGCCGGTGTGGTCTTGAATCGAATAGTCGTCATTCACCCGCCAGATCAGCGGCGTGACTTCGAGTTCAACATAGACGCGCTGCGGTCCGTTCTGGAAAAACCATTGCCCCTGCGCATCCGGCTCGTAGTTGCGCTGGATGAATTCGATCAGCTTCTCGTGCTTTAACTGGGAGCCCTTGCTCTGCGCGGTGCCGCCAGCGAACGGCCCCTGGGCCTGTGCGCGGTCATCGCGCATGAACCAGTTGCCGCGGGCATCCAGGCCCAGCCAGCCGTAGCAATCGGGCACATGGGGCCATTTGGCCAGGGCTTGTTTAACGATGTCATCCATAGCGCTGGCGACCTATTTCTTCAATGCAGGAGGTGGGACGTGGCATTGATTTCCGGCGCCTCTTGCTGCGACCCCGGACTGGCATGGTGCGCCACCATGCGCCAGCCTTGCGCCGTCTTGTGATAAACATTGGTGGCGATGACATAGGCTTCGCGCGGCCCCTCGTCGGTCAGGACTTCAATGCGCTCGCGCACGTTATGCACGCTGCTGGCCAGCGACTCGATCTTGCGCACAGATTCCGGCCAGGCCCGGATAGTGCCGTTGGCAAACATGGCGTCGAACGCGGTCCGGATGGCCCCCATTCCGACCAGCCGGGGCCCGCCCGGATGCACGCACACAATTTCATCTTCATCGGCCCAGCACGCCATGAGTTTTTCCAGGTCGGCATTCTGCAACGCCTCATAAAAGGCAGCTTCAATATCATCGGCCGATCCGCCGACGGTTGCGGCCTGTTTTTTTGCTTTAGGCATGGTGGTGTGCGGTGAAGGTTATGCCTGATTTTGCCGTGATTCACAAAGACTCTGCCGGGACGTCAACCTGACTGAAGTCAGGTTAAGAATCAGCGGGCCCGTTTATGCTACTGTTACGTCAAAGTTGCTGGAGAATATTTATGACACGCTGGTTTCTGATTCTCATGACTGCACTCGGACTGACGGGTTGCGGCTATAACGATTTTCAACGCCTTGATGAGCAAACCAAATCCGCCTGGAGTGAAGTGCTCAACCAGTATCAGCGCCGCGCTGATCTGGTGCCGAATATCGTGGCCACGGTCAAAGGCGAGGCCGCGTTCGAGCAGGAGACACTGACCAAGGTAATCGAGGCGCGTGCCAAGGCCACCTCTATCCAGGTGACGCCGGAGACGCTGAACGACCCGGAAGCCTTCAAGAAATTTCAGGCCGCCCAAGGCGAGCTCGGCTCGGCCTTAAGCCGTTTGATGGCCGTGTCTGAACAATACCCAAGCCTGAAAGCCAACCAGGGTTTCCGTGACCTGCGAGTGCAACTTGAAGGTACCGAGAACCGTGTGACGGTCGCCCGCAACCGCTACATCCAGGCCGTGCAAGCCTACAACGTGCTGGCCCGCAGCTTTCCCAGCAACCTGACCGCCATGATGTTCAGTTACCAGCCCAAGCCTACCTTCGCGGTGCAGAACGAGGCGACCATCTCCACCCCGCCGGTGGTTGACTTCAACAAGAAATAATTCTCCGATTGCGCGTCCGGTGAAATCCATGCTGCTGCAATGCCTGTCGGATCCGCTGTCTGCTTTGTGTCGCTGGCTGGCTGGTGTATGTGGCGGGTTGCTGTTGGCTCTTTCGCCAACTTTTGCGCAGCTGGCGGTCCCGGCCCTCACGGCACATGTCGTGGACACGACCGGCACACTGAGCGCCGAGCAGGTGCAGCAACTGGAAACCAAGCTCAGTGCGTTTGAGCAAAGCCGCGGCGCGCAAGTCGTGTTGCTGCTGGTGCCCACCACGCAACCCGAGGACATTAGCAGTTACGCCAACCGGGTGGCGAACAGCTGGAAAATCGGTCGCAAGGAGATTGGCGACGGCTTGCTGGTGGTGGTCGCCAAAACTGACCGCAAGGTCCGCATCGAAGTGGCCAAAACGCTGGAAGGGGCGATCCCCGACCTGGCGGCCATGCGCATCATTGACGAAGCCATCACACCGCGCTTCAAACAGGGCGACTTTGCCGGGGGTCTGGACGCCGGGGTGGATCTGATCATGAATCTCATTTCTGGCGAGTCCTTGCCTGCGCCCAAGGCTACGCCCAGTCGCGGCAAGGGCGATTTTCAATGGTCCGATCTCGCCATCTTCATGTTTTTTGCCGTCCCCGTCGTGGGCGCCGTGGCACGCAACATCCTGGGCCCCAAATTCGGTACGTTAGCGACTGGCGCAGCAGTCGGTGGGCTCGCGTTGTTTATCACCTCCAGCCTTCTGATCGCCAGCTTGGCGGCTGTCGCAGCACTTTTATTCACGCTTATCTCCAGCTTCGCGCGCAGCGCTGGCGGCTCCAGATGGGGTTCGGGCGGTGGTGGCTGGGGTTCTGGTGGCGGCGGTGGAGGTGGCGGTTTCAGCTCGGGCGGTGGTGGTGACTTTGGTGGCGGCGGCGCCTCGGGAGACTGGTGATGCTGAGCCGAATCAAAAGAATTCTGAAACACCGTTGGCTCGATGCAGCCACGACGCACCGGGCTATTGCGCCAGACATGCTGCAACGACTGCAGCACCGGGTGGCCGCGAGTGAGCAACGCCATTCGGGGGAGATTCGTATTTGTGTCGAGGCCGGCCTGCCGCTCAGTTATCTCTGGCGTGACGCGCCCACACGGCAGATCACCCGCCAGCGGGCGCTGGCCATGTTCGGCAAACTGCGCGTTTGGGACACGGCTCACAACAATGGCGTGCTGATTTACCTGCTGCTGGCCGAGCGCTCTATTGAGCTGGTGGCGGATCGGGGACTGAGCCAGGTGGTCGAGCCGCAGGTCTGGCAGGCCATCGCTGCCCGCATGCGCAACGCCTTCCAGCAGGGACATTTTGAGGATGGCCTGACGCAGGCGCTGGAAGAAGTCTCCGCCCTGCTGGTACAACACTTCCCGCTACGGGCGGGCGAGGCCAACCCGAATGAACTGCCGGATGCACCGATCTTGAACTGAGCCACCCGGTCCCTGAATGACAAAAGCCCTGATCTGGAAAGATCAGGGCTTTTGAAGTGGCCTGAATTATCCAACGGCGGTACCGCCGTCGATTGCCAATTACTTTTTCTGGCGGAACTTGCGCAACGCCGCGATCTGGGCAACCATCACGAACAGTTCTGATTGCGCACGGGCGATATCAATCTCACCCTTGGCGTTCTTGAGCGCTTCTTCAGCCAGCGCTTTGGCGGCATTGGCCTTCTCGTCATCCAGATCCTTGCCCCGAATAGCGGTGTCAGACAACACCGTAACGCAGTTGGGCTGAACTTCGAGAATGCCACCGGCCACAAAGACAAACTCTTCGCTGCCGTCGGCTTTTTCAATACGCACCGAACCCGCCTTGATGCGCGTGATCAGCGGTGTGTGGCGCGGGTAAATGCCCAGCTCGCCGGCTTCACCGGGCAAGGCCACAAAACGCGCCTCGCCAGAGAAGATGGACTCTTCGGCACTGACCACATCAACGTGGATGGTGTTCATGGTGTTCCTAATCAGTTGGGGACAGAGCTTGCCGCTGCGCGACTGCGGACTGCCCCGCAAGGTTTCATTAGATCTTCTTGGCTTTTTCGAACGCTTCGTCGATCGTGCCAACCATGTAGAACGCTTGCTCTGGCAGGTGATCGCACTCGCCAGCCACAATCATCTTGAAGCCGCGAATCGTTTCGGCCAGGCTGACGTACTTACCAGGCGAGCCGGTGAACACTTCAGCCACGTGGAACGGCTGGGACAGGAAGCGCTGGATCTTGCGGGCACGTGCCACAGCCAGTTTGTCTTCCGGTGCCAACTCGTCCATGCCCAAAATCGCAATAATGTCGCGCAGTTCTTTGTAGCGTTGCAGCGTACCTTGCACCGCACGGGCGGTTTCGTAGTGGTCTTGACCGACCACCAGAGGATCCAGCTGACGGCTGGTGGAATCCAGTGGATCCACAGCGGGGTAAATACCCAGTGAGGCAATGTCACGGCTCAGCACCACAGTGGAATCCAGGTGGGCAAAGGTCGTAGCAGGCGATGGGTCGGTCAAGTCATCGGCAGGGACGTAAACGGCCTGGATCGACGTGATGGAACCCACTTTGGTGGAAGTAATGCGCTCTTGCAAACGGCCCATTTCTTCAGCCAGCGTGGGCTGATAGCCCACGGCGGAAGGCATACGACCCAGCAGAGCGGACACTTCAGTACCGGCCAGGGTGAAGCGGTAAATGTTGTCCACGAAGAACAGCACGTCTTTACCTTCGTCACGGAAGGACTCGGCAATGGTCAGACCGGTCAGAGCCACGCGCAGACGGTTGCCCGGGGGCTCGTTCATCTGGCCGTAGACCATGGCAACCTTGGACTCTTCGAGGTTCTCGAGGTTCACCACGCCGGAGTCGGCCATCTCGTGATAGAAGTCATTGCCTTCACGGGTACGCTCACCCACACCAGCGAACACGGACAAGCCGCTGTGCGCTTTGGCGATGTTGTTGATGAGTTCCATCATGTTCACGGTCTTGCCCACGCCAGCGCCGCCGAACAGACCCACCTTGCCGCCCTTGGCGAACGGGCAAATCAAGTCAATCACCTTGATGCCGGTTTCCAGCAACTCTTGTGAAGGATTGAGTTCGTCGTAAGTGGGAGCCTTGCGGTGAATGGAGGCGGTTTGCGTCGTCGTCACCGGACCACGCTCGTCAATCGGCGCGCCCAGCACGTCCATGATGCGACCCAAGGTGGCTTTGCCCACCGGCACCATGATGGTTTGCGCGGTGTTTTGCACGATCATGCCGCGGCGCAGACCGTCGGAAGAACCGAGCGCAATGGTACGCACGATGCCATCACCCAACTGCTGCTGCACTTCGAGAGTCAAAGTGGAGCCATCCATCTTGAGCGCGTCATAAATCTTGGGCATCTTGTCACGTGGAAACTCCACGTCGACCACCGCACCGATACACTGAACAATCTTGCCTTGGACTTGAGCCATTTTTTGCTCCAAAAATAAATACGTTTAAACCGCTGCACGTGACCGGATGGTCACACCGCCGCTGCACCCGCGACGATTTCCGAAAGTTCTTTCGTAATCGCTGCTTGACGCGTTTTGTTGTAGATCAGCTTGAGCTCGGCAATCACACTGCCGGCGTTATCTGTCGCTGACTTCATGGCCACCATACGCGCCGACTGCTCGGATGCCATGTTCTCTGCCACCGCCTGGTACACCAGCGCTTCTACGTAGCGGACCAACAAATCGTCGATCACGGTCTGCGCATCAGGCTCATAGATGTAATCCCAACCGTGCTTGGCACCGGTTGTGGCTTCGTTGGCTTGCGTTTCGGCCTGCATGACGCTGGCCGACAGAGGCAACAACTGCTGCACCACCGGTTCCTGCTTCATGGTGTTGATAAACCTGGTGTAACACAGGTACACCGAATTTATCTCACCTTTAGCATAGGCATCGAGCAACACCTTCACCGGGCCAATCAGCTTGTCCAGGTGGGGGGTATCACCCAATTGGGTGGCGTGCGACACGACCTTGGCTCCGATACGGGTCAGAAAACCCAAACCCTTGTTACCGATCGCCACCGCTTGCGTGGACACACCAACGGCCTGCAGTTCGCGCAGTTTGATGGTGACGCCCCGCAATACATTGGTGTTCATGCCACCGCACAAGCCCTTGTCCGTCGACACCACAATCATGCCCGCCGACTTGGCGTCGTTGGTTTTCATGAAAGCGTGAACGTACTCTGGGTTGGCCTGACCGAGATTGGCCGCAATGTTGCGAATCTTTTCGCTGTAAGGGCGGGCGGCGCGCATGCGCTCCTGCGCCTTGCGCATTTTGCTGGCCGCCACCATTTCCATGGCTTTGGTGATCTTCTTGGTGTTCTCCACCGATTTGATCTTGCCGCGTATTTCCTTACCTGCTGCCATGAATGACTCCTTGTGCCTTCAGGTGCGGATCAAGCAAACGACTTCTTGAACGCGGTTGCTGCAGCTGTCATTTCAGCTTCAGCATCCTTGTCCATGGCCTTGGCGGCTTCCAACTTGGCCAGCAGCGCAGCGTGCTTGTCTTTGAGGTAAGCATGCAGACCGTGCTCGAACGCCAAAACCTTCTTGACGTCGATGTCGTCCATGAAGCCCTTGTTCACGGCAAACAGCGTGGCAGCCATCAGGCTGATGGACAGCGGGCTGTATTGCGCCTGCTTGAGCAGCTCGGTGACGCGGGCACCGCGGTCGAGTTGCTTGCGGGTGGCTTCGTCCAGATCAGAGGCGAACTGTGCAAAAGCAGCCAATTCACGGTACTGTGCCAAGTCGGTACGGATACCACCGGACAGGTTCTTCACCAGCTTGGTCTGGGCCGCACCACCGACGCGAGACACCGAAATACCGGCGTTAATCGCAGGACGGATACCGGCGTTAAACAGCGAGGTCTCCAGGAAAATCTGGCCATCGGTAATCGAAATCACGTTGGTCGGCACGAAGGCGGACACGTCACCAGCTTGCGTTTCAATGATCGGCAGTGCGGTCAAAGAACCGGTCTTGCCCTTGACGGCGCCTTTGGTGAAGTCTTCAACATACTTCTCGTTGACGCGAGCGGCACGCTCCAGCAGACGGCTGTGGAGATAAAACACGTCGCCGGGGTAGGCTTCGCGGCCTGGTGGGCGACGCAACAGCAACGATACCTGGCGGTAAGCGACAGCTTGCTTGGACAGATCGTCATACACAATCAGCGCGTCTTCACCGCGATCGCGGAAGTATTCGCCCATCGTGCAGCCAGAGTAGGCGCTGACATATTGCATGGCGGCCGACTCGGAAGCCGTAGCGGCCACCACAATCGTGTATTCCATGGCACCGGCTTGTTCCAGCGAGCGCACCACGTTCTTGACGGAAGAGGCTTTCTGGCCAATCGCGACATAAACGCAGGTCATGTTCTGACCCTTCTGGTTGATGATCGCGTCAATCGCCACGGCAGTTTTGCCGGTCTGGCGGTCACCAATGATCAACTCGCGCTGACCACGACCCACTGGCACCATGGAGTCAATCGACTTCAGGCCGGTCTGCATCGGCTGGTCCACAGATTTACGGGCAATAACCCCAGGCGCAACCTTTTCGATCACGTCGGTCATCTTGGCGTTGATCGGACCCTTGCCGTCAATCGGTTGGCCCAGCGCATTGACCACGCGGCCTTTGAGCTCGGGGCCAACGGGCACTTCCAGAATGCGACCCGTGCACTTGACGATGTCACCTTCGGAAATGTGCTCGTAAGCACCCAGAATCACGGAGCCCACCGAGTCACGCTCAAGATTCAGCGCCAGGCCGTAGCTGGGCTGACCATCGGCGTCGGCGGGGAATTCGAGCATTTCGCCCTGCATCACGTCCGACAGGCCATGAATGCGGCAAATGCCGTCAGTCACGGACACGACCGTACCCTGATTGCGAATGTTGGCGCTGGCTGACAGGCCTTCAATACGGCTCTTGATCAGTTCAGAAATTTCTGCGGGATTGAGTTGCATGACTCTTTCCTTCTTTCGTTAATTGGGCTGACAGCGAGGGGCTTGCGCCTCAAGCTGTCAAGGCCATTTTCATTTGTTCAAGACGGGCTTTGACAGAAGAGTCAAGAACCTCATCACCCACCACCACACGAATGCCACCGATCAGTTCGGGTTGCAATTCGACGGAGACATTGAGCTTGCGTGCGAATCGTTTTTCCAGCGTTGCCGCCAAGTCGGCCAGGGCAGCGCTGTCAATAGCGAATGCGCTGTACACCACGGCGTCAGCCGAGCCGCTTTGGGCATTCTTCAACACACGAAACTGCTCGGCAATTTCTGGCAAAGCATTCAAGCGTCCGTTTTCAATCACGGTGCGCAAAAAGTTTTTAGCCATCTCCGGCAAAGCCACTCGGGCCACGCCGGCAATCACATCAAACACCTGGTCAGCTGTCACGTTAGGATTGTCAGAAAATTGCAGCAATTGCGGATTTGCCGCAATTGCCTTCAACTCTTCAACCCAGACAGCCGCACCATTCAAGTCTGATGACGAAGCCTTGAACAAGGCTTCGGCGTAAGGGCGGGCAATGGTGGCAAGTTCAGCCATGGTTGTCCTCTTACAGCTCAGTCTTCAAACGGCCAAGCAAATCAGCATGGACGCCGGCATTGACTTCCTTGCGGAGAATCTGCTCGGCACCCTTGACCGCCAGCGCAGCGACTTGCTCACGCAGAGCCTCGCGCGCCTTGACGGTTTGCTGTTCAGCTTCAACCTTGGCAGCAGCAATGATCTTGTTGCCTTCCTCGGTTGCTTTTGATTTAGCCTCTTCAACGATAGCCTGGCCACGACGCTCGGCATCTGCCAACCGTGCAGTGGTTTCGGTGCGCGACTTGGCCAGTTCGACTTCCACGCGCTTGTTAGCGGAGGAAAGTTCAGACTTGGCTTTGTCGGCAGCCGCGAGGCCGTCGGCGATTTTGCTGGCACGTTCATCCAATGCAGTCGCAATCGGCGGCCACACGAATTTCATCGTGAACAGCACCAGCAATGCGAAGACGATGGCTTGCGCTACCAGAGTTCCATTAATGTTCACAGTAAATCTCCCTCAACGAGGTGTTGCAGGCAATTCTTACTTGACCAGACGTGCGATTTGAGCCAGGAACGGGTTGGCAGTGGCAAACCACAGAGCAATACCGGTACCGATAATGAACGCAGCGTCAATCAGACCAGCCAGCACGAACATCTTGGTTTGCAGTTCACCCATGAGTTCAGGTTGACGTGCAGCGGCTTCAAGGTACTTGCTACCCATGATGCCGATACCGATACAAGCACCCAACGCGCCCAGACCAATGATCAGACCAGCAGCCAGAGCAGCAAAACTAATAACTTCCATGATTGACTCCTAAATTAACTAAAAAAACAAAAACAAAAAACAAACCGAAAATCAATGCGCAGCTTGGTGCGCAAAATTAATGCGCGTCATGCGCCTGCCCGATGTAGACCAGGGTCAACATCATGAACACAAAAGCCTGCAACAAGATGATGATGATGTGGAACACAGCCCACGCCCAACCCGCCACCACATGCAGTAACAAAAGCATCAAGCTCGCAGGCTCCGCCGAAAACGCCCACGAACCACCCAGCAGGGCGATCAGCATGAACACCAGTTCACCTGCATACATATTGCCAAACAGTCGCATGCCGTGCGAGACCGTTTTGGCCACAAACGAAATCAACTGCTCGGCGATATTAATAACACCCAAGATGACGGCAAAAATTGGATTCTTGCTGGTGCCGAATGGCGCAGAAACCAATTCATGTGCCCAGCCGCCGACACCCTTGATCTTGATGTTGTAAAAAAGACAGATGAACAAAACGGAAACCGACAGACCCATGGTCACCGACAAGTCGGCGGTGGGCACTACACGCAGATACGCGTGGTGCGGATCGTGACCGGCGGCGCCGTATATCCAGGCCCAGATCGTTGGCAGCAAGTCCAGCGGCAGCAAGTCCATCGCGTTGAGCAGGAAAATCCACACAAACACGGTCAAAGCCAACGGAGCCACCATTTTGCGGCTCCTGGCATTGTGAACAATCGCCTTGGCCTGGCCATCCACCATTTCAATCAGGATTTCAACCGCGGCCTGAAAACGACCCGGCTTACCAGAGGTTGCATGGCGCGCCGCTTTCCAGAGAAAGAAGCAACCCACCACACCCAGCAGAATTGAGAAAAACAAAGAGTCGATATTGAAGACGGAGAAATCTACGATTTCCGTCTGCGGCTTGTTTTGCCAATGCGTCAGGTGGTGAACAATATAGTCACTGGCTGTCGGAGCGCTTGCTTCTGCGGACATTTCTGCGGACATTGTTAACTCTTTAATTTGATTTTAGTTACGACATAACTTGAGTACAAGTTAGTCTCCACTGAAACTACGTTTTCGTTTAGGACGCATCAACAGCGCCACCCAATACACCTTCAAGGTCACGATCAGGCCAATCAGCATTGCCAACCAGTCCAGATCAGTAACCAGCCGCGGGGCGGCAAAAATCAGCCCCACACTCACGGCAATCTTGACCGTTTCCCACACAAAAAACCCAAAAGCAGCGGTCGCTGCGTTAATCGACGAGAACTGACTCATCAGACCACGCGCAAACAACACAGCGGGAATGACCACCGCCAGCGCACCATACCCCGCCGACCAACCCGCAGCCGACTTTCCGGTGAAACCCCAGGCAGCCAAAGCCACCAGCAAACCCACCACCACTTGCAAACCCACGATGCGCCAGGTCGAAACCGACGGCTGAAGTTCGCGCAAGGCCTGAGCCTCTTCGGCAGTCAGCCGCTTGAATTCCAACGCTTCGGACTCATCTGAGTCAAATCCGGAAGCAGGCGTAATTATCGACATCTCAAATTACACACAGGTTACACGTGAGTTGCACGCGACGATTGCCGCAAAGCCTATGATTATACGTAGAAACCCGTGCCTTTTGACCACGCCCGACGATAATTCACTGATGAGCACCTTACCCCCGCTGCCCTGCTACCTCAACGGCGAGTTCACCGAACTCCCCAACGCCAAGATCAGCGTAATGGACCGTGGCTTCATTTTTGGCGACGGCGTTTACGAGGTCGTGCCGGTGTATGGCGGCCAATTGTTCCGCTTTGCCCAGCACATGGCGCGGCTCGACCGCAGTCTGGCCGAGCTGCGCATCGGCAATCCGATGACGCATACCCAATGGGCTGAGCTTGCTCTCAAATTAGTAGCTGCTTACGCCTATTCCACGGGGGCTAGTGTCCAAAACACTGATCAACTGGTGTACATCCAGATCACCCGCGGCGTGGCCCTGCGCGACCACGTGATGCCGACCAACATCACGCCCACCGTGTTTGTCATGACCAATGTCATGACGCCGCCCAGCGCTACGCAGCGCAGCCAGGGCGTGGCCTGCGTGACGGCGGACGATTTCCGCTGGGAAAAGGCACATATCAAGAGCACCAGTTTGTTGGGGGCGGTCTTTGCCCGCCAGATCAGCGCTGACGCGGGCGCCGCAGAAACCATCCTGTTTCGCGACGGCTTTTTGAGCGAGGCCGCGGCGAGCAACGTCTGGCTGGTCAAAAACGGCACGGTACTGGGTCCGCCCAAGGACCATCTGGTGCTGGAAGGCATTCGCTACGGCTTGATTGAAGAAATTTGCCATCGCAACGGCATCGGCTTTGAATTGCGCCGCATCAGCCGTGAAGAAGTCGTAGCCGCCGACGAATTGATCCTGTCTTCCGCCACCAAAGAGGTGCTGGCCGTCACCACGCTGGACGGCCAGCCCGTCGGCACGGGCCAGCCCGGCCCGGTCTACGCGCAGCTGTACGCCGGTTACCAACAAGCCAAAGAACAGACGCGGCAGGCGCCGAACCTGGGCTTTACCGACACCGCCCCTTGAAACCACCGGCCTCACCACCGCAAACACCCATGTCCATCCCCCTCAACCCCGACATCCCGCGCAACGAGTCGCTCATTGAGTACCCGTCGCTTTTCCCCATCAAAGTCATGGGCGTCAAAGTGGACGGTCTGGTGCACGCCATCACCATGGTCGCGCATCAGTTTGATCCCACGTTTGATGCCAGCACGATTGAGCTGCGCGAGAGCAAAGGCGGCAAGTACCTGGGCGTGACCATCACCGTCACCGCCACCAGCCGCGAGCAGCTCGACGAGCTGTACCGCACGCTGAGCACGCACCCGATGGTCAAGGTCGTGTTGTAAACAGCCGTGGATCTTTCACCGCATCACTTAGGCCGGGTCGACTACCTGCCCACCTATGACGCCATGCAGGCCTTCACCATCGCACGGACTGCCGAGACGCCCGATGCGCTATGGGTTTGTGAGCATCCACCGGTTTATACACAAGGACTGGCGGGCAAAGCCGAGCATATTTTCAACCCGGCAGAGATTCCCGTGGTGCAAACCAACCGGGGTGGCCAGGTCACCTACCACGGCCCCGGCCAGGTGGTGGCTTATCCGCTGCTCGACCTCAAGCGCGCCGGCTATTTCGTCAAGGAATATGTGTACCGGATCGAGGAGGCCGTTATCCGCACGCTGGCACATTTTGGCGTGACCGGGCACCGGGTGGCTGGTGCGCCGGGCATTTATGTGCGGCTGGAGGATCCGGGCTCTCACGCCCTATTGCCGCAGCGGCCTTCAAAATTGGTTCCCAATTTTGAAGGCCTCGGCAAAATCGGCGCTTTGGGCATCAAGGTCAGCCGCAATTGCACTTACCACGGCGTGGCGCTCAACGTGGCGATGGACCTGGAACCCTTCTCGCGTATCAACCCTTGCGGCTATGCGCAGTTGCAAACGGTAGACCTTTCTACAATTGGCGTCTCCGTCGGCTGGACTGAAGCTGCCGACGTCCTGGGCCACAAGCTCGCAACCTACCTGGCGCCCTGACGCCGCTCTCAACCCCTTATCCACCATGAGCCACAGCCACGACGACCTAGCAGCCGCCAACCCCACGGTCCGCGAAGCCCAAACCACGGAAAACTACGACCCCTCGGCCAAGCAAAAAGCAGCGGCCAAGCTGTCGCGCATCCCGGTCAAGGTGGTGCAGGGTGAAGTCTTGAAAAAACCGGAGTGGATTCGCGTCAAAGCCGGCTCGCCCAGCACGCGCTTTTATGAAATCAAGGACGTGCTGCGCCAAAGCAAGCTGGTCACCGTGTGCGAAGAGGCGTCCTGCCCCAACATCGGCGAATGTTTCGGCAAAGGCACCGCCACCTTCATGATCATGGGTGACAAGTGCACGCGCCGTTGCCCGTTTTGCGATGTCGGCCACGGCCGCCCCGACCCGCTGGACGTCAACGAGCCCGACAGCCTGGCCAAAACCATTGCCCAGCTCAAGCTCAGCTACGTGGTGATCACCAGCGTGGACCGCGACGATCTGCGTGACGGCGGCGCCCAGCATTTTGTCGACTGCATCAGCCGCATCCGCGAACTCTCGCCGAGCACCCAGATCGAAGTACTGGTGCCCGATTTCCGCGGACGCGACGACCGCGCGCTGGAGATTCTGAAAGCCGCGCCGCCCGATGTGATGAACCACAACATTGAAACCGTGCCGCGCCTGTACAAAGAAGCACGCCCCGGCAGCGACTATCAATTCAGCTTGAACCTGCTCAAAAAATTCAAGGCGCTGTTCCCGAACGTGCCGACCAAGAGCGGCCTGATGGTGGGTCTCGGTGAAACCGACGACGAAATCCTGGACGTGATGCGCGACATGCGCGCCCACGGCATCGAGATGCTGACCATCGGCCAGTACCTGGCGCCCTCCACTTCCCACCTCACGGTCAAACGCTACGTGCACCCCGATACCTTCAAGATGTTCGAGACGCAGGCTTACGAGATGGGCTTCAAGCATGCGGCGGTGGGCGCCATGGTCAGATCCAGCTACCACGCCGACCAGCAGGCCGGGCACGCACTGGGCACCTCAGCCACCTGAATTTGCTACGTTTTTAATAGCTGTTTGCGCATACCACACAGGGGCTGGAGCCTGATTTGATTAAAAATTCACCGCTGCACCACGGCCTCTGGTTCCAACCCCAATCGCTGCAAGCACTGGTAGAGGCCGGGGCCTGGACGCGGGGCCTGATGCTCTACCGCAACCAAAAAGTGCTGAGCCTGGACATCGAGCCGATGCAAGACCACTGGCTGCTACTGGGCGAAGTGCAGGGCAGTCTGCGCGAGCCCTACGAAGTGTCGATCGAGGTGGCGCTGATGCCCGACGGCCAGGTGGACTACTGGGACAGCGACTGCGAATGCCCGGTCGGCAGCCAGTGCAAACACGGCGTGGCCCTGATGCTCAAGGCCGCTTACCAGGGCCTGCAGCTGCTGGGCGGCCATGCCGGATTCGGCGCTTCGACCCCCCTGCTCACGCCCCCCACACCCGAACAGCTCGAAACCATCCGCCTGGCCAACCTGGCCCGCGTGCAGGAACATGCCAGGCTGGCGGCCGAGGGCCAGTTGCTGGGCTGGCTGCAGGAACTCGACCATGCCAACGGACTGGTCCCCGAGCCGGAGGATGGGATCCCAGGTAGCTACCGCCCCCGCGGAAGCAACCGGCCCGAGCAATACCTGTATCTGCTGACGGTCGTCGGAGCCCACAGCCTGACGCCGCGGCTGCAACTGGAAGCGGTGGTGTCGTACCCCAAAGTTACCGGCGGCTGGGCCAAGCCCAAGGCCATCAAGTCCGCACCCTATAAAGGCCAGGCGCTGTACGACCTGGCCAGCGACGCGGACCATCAAGTGCTGCAGCTCATGCGCGCCATGCCCGACAGTAGCCGCTTCTCCTATAACTTCAATTCCAGCGCGATTTTGGGCGGACAAGCCGGCCTGATCGCTTTGCAGCAGGCCGCCAGCACCGGCCGACTGTTGCTGGACGATGGCAAGGGCGGCGCCGGCCCCGCCATCCAATGGGGCCCGCCCCAGCCACTGAGCTGGCACTGGCAGGAAGTGCCCAGCCCGCAGGCCGCAGAGCCCAGCTGGGCCCTGCGCGCCAAACTGGCCGACAGCAACGCCAAACTCTGCCTGAACAGCCCACCGCTGTACCTGGACGCCGCACTCGGCCTGTGCGGCCCGGTGCAGGCCGAGGACATCCCGGCCGCCCAGCTGGAGGTGCTGCTGAAAGCGCCGCCACTGAAACCGTCGGCCCTGCAAAAGCACCAGGTAGAACTGATGCAGCGACTGGGCCGCCTGCCGCTGCCGCCCGTGCTGCAACAACTCAGCACGCTGCAAGGCATCACACCCACCGCCTGCCTGCACCTGTCGCTCACGACACCTGAAGACGCCCCCTACGCGGGCCTGATCCAGGCGCAACTGCGCTTTGACTATGCAGGACACCGCGGCTGGTGGGCCGGACAAGGCACCAGCGTGCTGATCGACAGCCCCGACGGCCGCTTGCTGCTGCAGCGCGACCCGGAAACCGAACTGGACGCCATCACCCGGCTCTATGACCTGGGGCTGATGTCCGCCGAGAAAGGCCTGTTCGGCATCCCGGGCGACGGCCCGCAGCAGGACTGGCTGCACTGGGCCGACAACGGCTTCTCCGTGCTGCGCGAGGCGGGTTTTGAAGTGACGCTGGACGCCGCCCTGAAGCACTGGATCACCCACGCCGACACGCTCGACGTGCAGCTGCAGCCCGAAGGGGAAGAAGAAGCCAGCTCGCCGTGGTTTGACCTGTCGCTGGGCATGGAGATCAACGGCCAGCGCCACAACATCCTGCCCTGGCTGCCCGAACTGATCGCCGCTGCCGCCGCCAGCCCGCTGGACCCCGACACCGGCCTGCCCAACATTCCGCCCTTTGTCTACCTGCCGTCGCCCAGCACCCAAGGCTTCATCCGCCTGCCCACCGACACCCTGAAACCCTGGATGGCGGCGCTGCTGGAGCTGGTGGGCGACCGCGATCATGATTTCACGGGCGACAGCCTCAAGCTCTCGCGCCTGGATGCGCTGCGCACCGGCGCCGCCCTGGGCGAAGGCGCGGTCTGGGAAGGCGCCCAGGCGCTACGCGACATGGTGCAACAGCTCAGTGGCCGTACCGAATTGCCCGAAGTGCCGGTGCCCGCCAGCGTGCAGGCCAGCCTGCGCCCCTACCAGCAACAGGGCGTGAACTGGCTGCAGTTTTTACGCGAGCACAGCCTGGGCGGCATCCTGGCCGACGACATGGGGCTGGGCAAAACATTGCAAACGCTGGTCCACATCCAGATTGAAAAAGACGCCGGCCGCCTGACGCATCCGGCCCTCATCATTGCCCCGGTCAGCCTGATGGGCAACTGGCAGCGCGAAACCGAGCGTTTCTGCCCGCAACTGCGCAGTCTGGTGCTGCACGGCAAGGACCGGCACCAGGTCGCCGACACGATGGCGCAGCATGACATCGTGATTGCGCCCTACTCCCTGTTGCAGCGCGACCGCGAGCGCTGGCTCGAAGCCCAGTGGCACCTCGTGGTGCTGGACGAAGCGCAAAACATCAAAAACGCCAGCACCCACGCGGCGCAAGTGGTCAGCCAGCTGCAAACGCGGCACCGGCTCTGTCTGTCCGGCACACCGATGGAAAACCACCTGGGCGAAATCTGGAGCCTGTTCCACTTTTTGATGCCCGGCTTTCTGGGCAGCCAGAAGCGCTTTGCCGAGTTGTTCCGTAACCCGATTGAAAAGCAGGGCGACCCGGATCGGCTGACACAATTGCGCGCCCGCATCACGCCCTTCATGCTGCGCCGTACCAAAGCCATCGTGGCCGACGAGCTGCCGCCCAAGGTGGAAACCATCATGCGCGTCGAGCTGTCGGGCAAGCAGGCCGACCTGTACGAAACCATCCGCCTCGGCATGGAAAAAACCGTGCGCGAAGCGCTCAATACCAAAGGCCTGGCCAAGTCGCAAATCACCATCCTGGACGCGCTGCTCAAGCTGCGCCAGGTCTGCTGCGACCCGCACCTGCTCAAGCTGGACGCCGCCAAAAAGGTCAAAACCTCGGCCAAGCTGGAGCAACTGATGGCGCTGTTGCCCGAGATGCTGGCCGAGGGGCGGCGCATCCTGCTGTTCTCGCAGTTCACCAGCATGCTGACCCTGATCGAAGCGGAGCTGAAAAAACGCAACATCGCCTGGGTCAAGCTGACCGGCCAGAGCCAGAAGCGCGACGCGCTGATCGAGCAGTTCACCAGCGGCCAGGTGCCGCTGTTCCTGATCAGCCTGAAAGCCGGCGGTGTCGGCCTGAACCTGCCGCAGGCCGACACCGTGATTCACTACGACCCGTGGTGGAACCCGGCGGTCGAGGCGCAAGCGACCGACCGCGCCCACCGCATCGGCCAGAAGCAAAGCGTGTGGGTCGTCAAGCTGGTGGCGCAGGGCACCATCGAAGAACGCATCCTGGCGCTGCAGGAGCGCAAGGCCGCGCTGAGCGAGAGCATGTACAGCGGATCGGTCGGGCGCAAGGAGCCGCTATTTGGCGAAGACGATCTGGCGGAGCTGCTGAAACCGCTCTCTATTTAATAGCTGCTCGTGCTTATTGCGTAAGGGCTGGCGGTTCTTTTATCACAAATATGGGGAAGCACCGCATGACACCCAACCTGCTGGCGCTGGGCGCCATTGCCTTGTGGGCGACGCTGGCGAGCTTGGGTGTCGCGCTGCGCCATGTGCCGCCGTTTCTGCTGACCGGCCTGGCGCTGCTGCTGGGCAGCCTGATTGCCTTGCCGCTCTCGGGTTTTCAGCTGGCGCGCTGGCGCGTACCGCTGCCCACCCTGGCCTTGGGTGTTTACGGCTTGTTTGGTTTCCACTTTCTGCTGTTTTTGGCCCTGCGCCATGCGCCGCCGGTGCCGGCCAATCTGGTGAACTATTTATGGCCGCTGTTGATGGTGGTGCTGGCGCCGGTTTTTTTACCCGGCATGACCGTTGCGCCCAGTGCACCTCGTCGCCGCGCTGCTGGGGTTTGCCGGGGCAGCGGTCGTGATTCTGGGCGGCTCCGCATCTTTGCGTGCCGCCAACGTCGTCAGCGCTGGCTCGGCCTGGGGCTGGACTTGGGGTTATCTACCCGCCTTGGGCTCGGCTTTCATTTGGGCCAGCTACTCGCTGCTGACGACACGCGTGGCGGCGTTCCCCACGGCGGCCATCGGCGGCTTTGCGCTGGTCTCGGGCCTGCTGTCCCTGCTCTGCCACGCCTTATTGGAGCCATCTGCCAGCCTGAGTGGGCGTGACTGGATGCTGATTATGGCCATGGGTCTGGGGCCGATGGGGGCGGCTTTTTTTCTGTGGGACAAGGCGCTCAAGCTGGGGGATGTGCGCCATATTGGAATTCTCAGCTACCTCACACCGCTGGCATCAACGGCGCTGCTGGTGGCCGTCAGTGGACGCCCTTTTAGCTGGCATATCGCGCTGGCGGCCGTGCTGATTGTTGGCGCGGCGCTGCTGGGCACGCGCCGCAACTGAAATTGGGGTCACGGCACGGGCGCGTGCAAGGGGCGGTTGTGATGCCAATTCCGTCGGACAATGCGCTCATGATCCAACTAAGCGACATCGAAGCCGCCGTCGGCCGCCTACAAGGCCAGCTGCTGCGCACGCCCTGCGTGGCGTCCCGCACCCTGTCTGACATCACCGGGGCCCAGGTGTTCCTCAAATTCGAGAATCTGCAGTTCACCGCCTCCTTCAAAGAGCGCGGCGCCTGCAACAAACTGGCGCAGCTGACAGCGGAGGAGCGCCAGCGTGGCGTGATCGCCATGAGCGCGGGCAACCATGCGCAGGGCGTGGCCTACCATGCCCAGCGGCTCGGGCTGCGCGCCGTGATCGTGATGCCGCGCTTCACGCCGGGCGTCAAAGTGGAACGCACGCGCGGCTTTGGCGCCGAGATTGTGTTGCATGGCGACACGCTGGACGAGGCGCGCGCCCACGCTCTGAGTCTGGCCGCGCAGCAGCACCTCGTCTTTGTCCACCCGTACGACGATGCCGACATCGTGGCGGGCCAGGGCACAGTCGCGCTCGAAATGCTGCAGGACGTGCCCGAGCTCGACACGCTGGTTGTTTCCGTGGGGGGCGGCGGCCTGATTGCGGGCATGGCAACGGCCGCCAAAGCGCTCAAGCCGGACATCGAAATCATTGGCGTGCAGAGCACGCGTTTTCCGGCCATGGTGAATGCCATCAAGGGCACGCACTACCCCGAAGGCACCAGCAGCATCGCCGAAGGCATTGCGGTCGGCACCCCCGGCAAAATCCCCCAAGCCATCATCGCGCGCCTGGTGGATGACCTGGTGCTGGTGGACGAAGGGGATATCGAGCAGGCCATCGTCATGCTGCTCGAAGTGGAAAAAACTCTGGTCGAGGGCGCGGGAGCGGCCGGTCTGGCGGCGCTGCTGAAATACCCGGAGCGCTTCAAGGGCAAGAAGGTCGGGCTGGTGCTGACCGGCGGTAATATCGATCCCCTGCTGCTGGCCGCCATCATCGAGCGCGGCATGGTGCGCGCCGGCCGGCTGGCGCGCATTCGCGTCAGTGCCCGCGACATCCCCGGCTCGCTGGCAAAAATCACCGCGACCGTGGCCGAGGCCGGCGCCAACGTCGACGAAGTGCATCACCAGCGGGCCTTCACCACACTGGCGGCCCAGAATGTCGAGGTTGAGCTGGTGATCCAGACGCGCGGGCCCCAGCACATTACGGAAGTACTGACCCAGTTGCTGCGGGCCGGGTTCGAAGCGCAGCTGGTTCACTAAGAAAGTCCGTCATGACCGATACCACTCACGCCATCATGATGAGCCAGAACCGCCTGTCAGAGCTGGACCGAAGGCATGCCGAAAACGACTACGAAATCAACGTCAAGGCCGAGCTGGAAATCGAATTGCTGCACGAAAAAATCGACTTCATGAAGGAGCAAGAGTTACTGGCTTTGACCGAGTCGGTGCGTGAGCTGCCGACCCGGCTGCAGGCGCCGTCTAACCGGATTCCGTAAGATTTGGACCGCCCGCCCTCCGTTCCCGCCAATCACTTCAAAACCCTTGTCATTCATGCCCCGCTGCACGAAATAGCGCCCGCGTAGCTAAAGTTCACGTTGTTACGAATCTGAACATCAAGGAATCACCATGTCCAGCCCCACATCCCACGCGCGATCCCCCGAAATTGACCCGGTGGAAGCCGTCGTATCGTCCATGCCGCTCGTTTTGCCGCTGGCAGGTGCTGTATTGATGTTTTTATTGGCCTTCATTGCCGTTTCAATGGCCTGATTGGCTTCCAGCGCTCTAACTGGTTGGCCGTGCTAATCAGGCCGCGACCAAGACTGTCGTTGCGGGCTTGACCCGCAATCCATGGTTCCCGGATCAAGTCCGGGATGATGGCGTGTAAGGCGCCTATGCCCGGACTACAACGACACCGCATTAATTCGCATAAAGCCATGCAAGTTTTGCATATCTTTTCGCTGCAATCGTCAGGCAACCGTCAATCAAGTTCATAAAATCGACACTCCAGCGTTTTCAACGCCGGCTGAGCAGCGCGCAGTGAACGCGGCGAGAAATGTAGCCGGAACCTGTTCGCAAAAACCGCTTTCTCAAAGTGAATGGTTGGGGCAACAAACCCCATCGGTCCGTTCGTTTTGAAAAGACGATTTTTTATTCTGGAGCACATTCATGAACTCACCCGTAATGCAAGGCCTGAACCTCAACGCCCCAAGCTACGTCAAAAACGCGAAACTGATCGCCTGGGTCGCCGACATGGCCGCCCTTACCAAGCCCGCCAACATCTATTGGTGCGATGGTTCCGACGAAGAGTACGCCCGTCTGTGCCAGCAGCTGGTGGCTTCAGGCACCTTCATCAAACTCAACGAAGCCAAACGCCCGAACAGCTTTCTGGCCTGCTCAGATCCGAGCGACGTGGCCCGGGTGGAAGACCGCACCTTTATCTGCTCTGAAAAGAAGGAAAACGCCGGCCCCACTAATAACTGGATGGCACCCGCCGAGATGCGCGCCCTGCTGCAACAAGGCTCTGGCGAGACCAAAGCCCTGTTTGACGGCTGCATGAAGGGCCGCACCATGTATGTGGTGCCGTTCTCGATGGGCCCACTCGGCTCGCACATTGCACACATCGGCATCGAGCTGACCGACAGCGCCTATGTCGCCGTCAACCAGAAGATCATGACTCGCATGGGCAAAGCCGTGTACGACGTGCTCGGCGTGAACGGTGATTTCGTGCCCTGCATGCATACCGTCGCCGCGCCGCTGGAAGCGGGTCAGACTGACGTGAAATGGCCCTGCAACAAGAACAAATACATTGTTCATTACCCGGAAACCCGCGAAATCTGGAGCTACGGCTCCGGCTACGGCGGCAACGCGCTGCTGGGCAAAAAATGCTTTGCGCTGCGCATCGCATCCAACATGGGTCGCGACCAGGGCTGGCTGGCCGAGCACATGCTGATTCTGGGTGTAACCTCGCCCAAGGGCAAAAAATACCACATTGCCGCCGCTTTCCCCAGCGCTTGTGGCAAGACCAACTTCTCCATGCTGGTGCCGCCGGCCGGTTTTGATGGCTGGCGCGTCACCACCATCGGCGACGATATCGCCTGGATCAAGCCGCACGCTGACGGCAAGATGTACGCCATCAACCCCGAAGCGGGTTACTTCGGCGTGGCACCGGGCACCAACTTCCACACCAACCCCAACTGCATGGCCAGTCTGGACAAGAACGTGATCTTCACCAACGTCGCGCTGACCGATGATGGCGACGTCTGGTGGGAAGGCATGGAAAAAGACTCCGGCATCACCCCGACGCACCTGATCGACTGGCAAGGCAAGGACTGGACGCCTGAAATCGCCAAACAGACCGGCGCCAAGGCGGCACATCCCAACTCGCGTTTCACGGTGGCTGCCGGCAACAACCCGGCGCTCGACCCGGAATGGGACAACCCCGCCGGCGTGGCAATTGATGCCTTCATCTTCGGTGGCCGTCGCTCCACGACCGTGCCACTGGTGACTGAAGCCCGCACCTGGATGGAAGGCGTTTACATGGCCGCCACCATGGGTTCCGAGACCACGGCGGCTGCCGTGGGCCAAATGGGCGTGGTGCGCCGCGATCCGTTCGCCATGCTGCCGTTCTGCGGCTACAACATGAGCGACTACTTCCAGCATTGGCTCGACATGGAGCACAAGCTCGAAGCCTCCGGCCACACCCTGCCGCGCATCTACTGCGTGAACTGGTTCCGCAAAGGTGACGACGGCAAATTTGTCTGGCCCGGCTACGGCGAAAACATGCGCGTGCTCAAGTGGATGATCGACCGCATCGAAGGCCAGGCTCAAGGCACCGACCATATGTTCGGCGTCAGCCCGACCTATGACGAGATCACCTGGGACGGTCTTGACTTCACCCAGGCCCAGTTCAACACCGTGACCAGCATTGACAAAGCCGCCTGGACCGAAGAGCTCAAGCTGCACACCGAGCTGTTCCAGCAACTGGCCTACCACCTTCCGAAAGAGCTCGCGGAGACCAAAGCTCAAATCGAAAAGCGCCTGGCCGCCTGAAGCGTCCTGCCTGAAAGAATGTCAAAGTGCATGATCTGCACTTTGACAGAGAAGCCCCGGGTGAACATCCCGGGAAACAAAAAAGCCACCGAACCCGGTGGCTTTTTTACATCAGCGGCGTAAACCGCAAAAGGCGATTCTGCGCTGTTCTTATTAGCGTTCGCTACGGGAGATGGCCGCATTCAGCTCAGACATCACACGCGGGTCGGTCCTCGCAATCGCCCACAGACGCTCGTCAGCCCGGACTCGCGCGATCCGAACAGACCAAGCATCCAAGGCACTCACCACAGTAACCGCCAACTTGCGCGCAGCACCCGCAAACAGGGCCAACGCAGCAAAGCCGACCAACCACAAGGCCATCCAAGCCACCATGAGGTGCCCGTCAACCCATGTATTCATCAACTGGTCTGCCACGACCACCAGCGCCGACACCATGGCGGCCAGCAACATGGCGCTCAGGCCTTTGGTGCTGTCAAAGCCACGACGCATCGCTCCGGCCACCGATCCAGTGCGGGCATGCTGGGCAGGGAAACTGGAATGTATAAAGCTGGCCATGATGAAATCCTTCCTTCACTGCCCCACCAAAATGGTGAAGACACATTGGCATATTAGGGTTTACACCCATATGTATCAAGTTTATATGTGTGATGCTGTATATTCACATCAGTGATTAATCCCCCATGAACCCAACCAATTTCCGCACCCTTGATCTGAACCTGCTCCGGGTTTTCGACGAAGTGATGACTGAACGCAGCCTGACCCGGGCGGCACGCAAACTGTCACTCACCCAACCGGCTGTGAGCAATGCGCTGCGCCGATTCAGGGAGGCCACGGACGACGAGCTGATCAAACGCAGCGGTCAGACGATGGTGCCCACGCCCCGTGCGCTGGCACTGTGGCCGGCCGTGCGCGAAGCACTGCGCCAGCTGCAGGAGGTCCTGACGCCCAGCAACTTTATCCCGGCCGAAGCCAGCACCACCTTTGTGCTGGCCATGGCTGACGCGACCGCCACCAAACTGATGCCTGGCCTGGTCGAGGTCATGGACCGCGATGCGCCCGGCATCTCGATTCGCGTGGTCCCCCTCACCACGCGCGACCCGCGCCGCCTGCTCGACGAAGAGAGTGCCGATCTGGCAATTGGCTACTTTCCCGCCGCTTTCGCGGATTTGACGGCACGGGCGCAGGCAGGGGAGACGGTTGCGTTCGCGCACCAGCGGCTGTACAGCGGTGAATACGTCTGCGTGATGCGCCGTGAGCACCCCCTGGCCAGCGAGCCTCTCACGCTGGACCGCTATTGCGCAGCCCGGCACCTGCTGGTCAGTTTTTCCGGCCGCCCTTTTGGCTTTATTGACGAGGCGCTGGCGTTGCTCGGGCGCGAGCGCCGCATCGTCCTCACGGTCAATCAATTTTTTACGGCCGGCAGGGTGGTGGCCAGCTCCAACCTGCTGACCGTCCTGCCGCACCATTTTGTGAACGTCACCGGCATCGCGGATCAACTGGTATTGCGGGAACTGCCATTTCCGGTGCCCACGGTCCATGTCGATGCGCTCTGGCACCACCGGGTCCACCGGGTCAGTGCCCATGAATGGCTGCGCGCCAAGATCGCGGCGGTGGCCAATTCGGCTTTTACCCATTGAATCCGGGGCGGCCAGCGATGCCCCCACGCTTGTCATTACGTGTACTGCGCAGCTCCAAAAGAGAGCTCGCCTTGCCTGGGACGGCCCGATGCGGCAGGGCACAATCAGCGTATGAAGATTCAGCTGCTGTCAGACCTGCACCTCGAAGTCCACCCGCACTGGGTGGCCACCCCGGCGCCGGGCGCCGACCTGCTGGTGCTGGCCGGAGACATCGGCTCCTACCAGCCCGGTTCGCTGTTGCTGGATGACGACTTTGGCCTGGCCCGTTTTGCCCCCAGGAACGGCTGGCCCACGCCCGTTTTGTTTGTGCCCGGCAACCATGAGTACGACGGCATGGATTTTGATGTGGCGCACGCGCGCCTGTTTGAGACCTGCGAGCGGCTGGGCATCACCTGGCTGGAGCGGACGGTCATCACTTGGCCGGGGAATCACGAAAAAGCGGTCCGTTTTGTCGGCACCACCTTGTGGAGCGACTTTGACGCGCTCGGTCCGGCTATTTCGGCGACGGAAAGCGCCACCGCCGCACTGCTCACGCAACAGCTCAAAGCCCGCGACAAGGCGTTTCGCGCCGCCAACTATTACCTGAAGAAAACCGGCACGACCCGCCACGGCCTGCCGATGCTGGCCGAGGCCGTGCGTGAACAAGGTCTGCTGTGCCAGGACTGGTTGGCCCAGGCCCTGGCGGAACCGTTTGATGGAACGACGGTGGTGGTGACGCATTTCGCACCCAGCCTGTTGAGCGCCGACCCGCGCTACGGGCACACGCCGGGCAGCGCCGGATTTTGCAATGCGCTGGACCACTTGCTGCCAGGCGCGCAGCTTTGGCTGCACGGTCATCTGCATGCACCCAGCAACTACCGCAAAAACGGTTGTCACGTCATGGCCAACCCCTTGGGCTACGCCAGAAAAAGCGAGCAGTCGGCTTTTCAAGCGGCATTTTGCATCGAGGTCTGAGGTACGCAACGGTCTTGGCTACACTGCAGTTTTGACAGAGGAGCCCCGAATGAAGATTCTTCTCGCCGTAGATGGCAGTCCGTACACCAAGAAAATGCTGGCTTTCCTGACCACGCATGAATTGTTTACCCAGGGCAACGACTACACCGCGTACACGGTGCCGCCGATGCTGCCGTCGCGGGCGCGGGCCGCCGTGGGCAAGGAGATTGTGGACAAATACTATGTAGACGAAGCCGAGAAGGTGCTGGCCCCGGTGTCCAAGTTTTTGTTGCGCCATGGCATCGACGCCAAGACCAGCTGGAAGACCGGCCATGCGGGCGAGACGATTGCCAAGTTCGCGGACAGCGGAAAGTTCGACCTGCTCATCATGGGCTCGCATGGCCACGGCACGCTGGTCAATCTGGTGATGGGCTCCGTCGCCACCGAGGTGCTGGCGCATTGCAAGGTGCCGGTGCTGCTGGTGCGGTAGCGGGCCCGGCTAGCGGGCAAAGAAGGCGTACAAAATGGCAATCGCCGCAGGGTGCGGCCGCATGTCACTTGAGGGCCACGGCAGCGGCAGAGGTCAAGGCGCTGGTGAGTGCATCCAGCACGACCGAGTCCAGATTCCAGCAATGCCAATAGAGATCAACCGGTAAAGCGTGCCCGGGGGCAATATCCACCAGGCGACCACTTTGCAAATGTTCGCGCACCTGCAGTTCCGGCACCACACTGACGCCCCAACCGGCCAGAACGGCGCGCACCTGGCCCTCCGAGCTGGGCACATACAACTGGCTCAGGGCGACCTGTTTGAGCCCCAACGCACGCCCGACGAACTCGGCTTGCAAGTCATCCTTGCGGTTAAAGGCGATGAAGGGCATGGTGCGAAAGTTGTGGGGCGACAAGCCTTCGGGACAATGCACGGCGGCATAGGCCGCTTCGGCCACCGCCACGTAGCGCATGGCACCCAGCGGCACCATTTTGCAGCTCCGCAACGCCTGTTTGAGGGTGGTCACGCAACCCAGCACCTGGCCCTCGCGCAGCCAGTCATGGGTGAAGTCCTGGTCGTCCGTGATGATCTCCAGGCCGAGGCCCTGGCGCGCCAGCGCACTCAAAGCCGGCAGAGCCCAGGTGGCAATACTGTCGGCGTTGATGGCGATGGATATCCGCTCCTCATCGCGCCCGCTGCCCGCCGCGCCCGGTGCCAGGTCTTTCAGATCGCGCTCCAGATCCGCCCTGAGCAAGCGCATCTGCATGGCGTGCTTGAGCAACAAGCGGCCGGCGGAGGTGGCTTTGAGTGGGCGGCTGCGCACGATCAGGACCGTGCCGACCTGCACTTCCAGCGAACGCAAGCGCTGCGACACGGCGGACTGAGTGATCGAGAGGCGCACCGCGGCGCGCTCAAAACCGCCCTCTTCCACAATGGCCGCAAGACACTCCAGGGCGTTGGGATCAAAAGTACTCATATTAGGCCACCTAATGTTTTCTTATAAAGTTTAATTTTACTGTTCTTATGGCAGGGCATCCACCACACTGCGAAATATGAAAATCATCATTCTTGGCGCAGGCATCATTGGCGTTAGCACCGCTTGGCATCTTCTGGAGCAGGGCCATGAGGTGACCGTGGTGGAGCGGCAACCCGACGCGGCACTGGAAACCAGTTTTGCCAACGCCGCGCAAATATCAGTCAGCTACTGTGAGCCCTGGGCCAACCGCGATGCGCCGCTCAAAGCACTGAAGTGGATGTTTCGCAACGACGCCCCCCTGCTGTTTCGCCCCAAGCTGGACTGGCAACAATGGCGCTGGAGTCTGCAGTTTTTGAGCCAGTGCAATGACGCCGCCTTTGAGCGCAATGTGCAACAGCTGGTCGCGCTAGGCGCCTACAGCCACGCCGCGCTGAAAGACGTGGTGCGCAGCACCGGCATCGAGTACCAGCGGCTGGAGCACGGCATCGCCCACTATTACACCGACCAAAAATCATTCGACACCGCCGGCGCTGCGGCGGCCCTGATGCGCAAGTACGGCGTGTCGCGCCGACTGGTCAGCCGCGAGGAGTTGCTGCGCATCGAGCCCGCCTTCCAGCAGTTTTCCCACCGCATTGTGGGCGGCACCTACACCGCCAGCGATGAAAGTGGCGACGCCCGCGTCTTCACCCAGGCGCTGGCCAAAGCCTGCATGGCGCGGGGTGCCGAGTTTTTGTACGACCACGACGTCGTGCGGCTGAACAAGCTCGGCAGTGCTATTGATTCAATAGCTGTTCGCGTCCGTTCCACGGAGGCTGGCGGCCAAAATGATCACATAAATCTGCGCTATCTGAAGGCGGACCAGTTTGTGGCGGCCTGCGGCTCCTACACAGCGCCGCTGTTGCGCAGCGTCGGGGTTGACCTGCCGATCTATCCCGGCAAGGGCTACAGCGCGACCTTCAAAATCTTGCGGCCTGAAGCAGCGCCGCTGGTCTCCACCATTGACGACGAAATGAAAATCGCCATCAGCCGCCTGGGCGACCAACTGCGCGTGGCCGGCACGATTGAAGTGGGCGGCTACGACCTGTCGCTGGATTCACCGGTGGCGCGCGCGCGCTGCCAGATGCTGTCGGACCGGATTGAGGCCGTGCTGCCCGGCGTTTGCGATACCCGCAACGCGGCGCAAGGTGGCGAGCCCAATTACTGGACAGGCCTGCGCCCCGCCACGCCCACCAATATCCCCTACATTGGCAAAACCAAAGTCGGCAAGTTGTGGATCAACGCCGGCCACGGCACGCTGGGCTGGACCCATGGCGCCGGCTCCGGCAAAGCGCTGGCCGAGCTCATCTGCGGGCGCCAGCCGGAAATGGCTTTCGGGTTTTACGGCTCTGCCCCGGCCAGTCCGGGCGGACTGACATCGGTCATCGTTCCGGGCTGAATTCGCATCTCCACGCTGGGACTTGATAAGTAACAAGTCATCCTGATCTTTGCGGGAATAAGCTCCTTTTGGAATGGAGGCTTCCATGCACCAAGTCCGTCAACCCGCTGTCGCTGGCGCCTTTTATCCCGGGCAGGAATCAACTTTGTCGAACGATGTGATGGCCATGCTGGCGGCGGCGCGACTCGGCGCCGACACGAGCACCGGGGTACCCAAGGCCATCATCGTGCCCCATGCCGGTTACATCTATTCCGGCACAACGGCCGCGCTGGCCTACGCCCGCCTGTCGGCAGGTCGAAAAACCATCCGGCGCGTCGTGTTGCTGGGCCCCGTGCACCGGGTGCCCGTGCGAGGTTTGGCCCTGCCGGGTGTCGATTCCTTTGTCACACCTTTGGGTGAAATCGAGATCGACCAGGACGCCGTCGCGGCGATCACCCCGCTACGCCAGGTGGTGGTGAGCCGCGCCGCTCATGCGCCGGAGCACTCGCTGGAAGTGCAGCTGCCGTTTTTGCAGTCGGTGCTGGCGGATTTCAAACTGGTGCCGCTGGCGGTGGGCGATGCGACGCCGGCTGAAGTGGCCCAGGTGCTGGAGGCGCTCTGGGGCGGGCCGGAAACACTGATCGTGATCAGCTCCGACCTGTCGCACTTCCTGCCCTACCGTGCCGCGCAGGCCGTCGACCAGGAGACTGTGCAAAGCATTCTTGCCATGGACGGCGAACTTACGCACGAACAGGCCTGCGGTGGCACGCCGGTCAACGGTCTGCTGCTGGCCGCCACGCAACACCACCTGCAGCCCCAGTTGCTGGGACATTGCAACTCAGGTGACACGGCTGGCGACAAGGGCCGCGTCGTCGGCTACGCCGCGTTTGCCTTCATGAACCCTTGCGGGACAGACCGTGGCGACAAGGCCGCCAGTTCGATCCTCAACACTTAAAGGACCTCATGATGTCCACCGATTCCACCAAGTCGGCGCCGGGCAGCGACGAGTCCGGCGCCATATTGCTGCTGATTGCCCGCGCCGCCATCTCGGCAGCTCTGGGTCGCACGCTTGAAGCCGCCGAGGATGCCGTCTGGCTGCAGGAGTTGGGCGCCTGTTTTGTCACCCTGACCCAGCAGGAGCAATTACGCGGCTGCATTGGTACGCTGGAAGCGCACCGCAGCCTGCTGACCGATCTGAAATCGAACGCGGTAGCTGCCGCCTTGCACGACCCGCGCTTTTTGCCGCTGGCCGTGACCGAACTTGAGCACACCGAGATTGAAGTGTCTTTGCTGTCCCCGATGCAGGCCATGCGCTTTGACAGTGAAGCGGATGCGCTGGCCCAGCTGCAGCCCGGCATCGATGGTGTGGTGTTTGAGTTCGAGCGGTACCGCAGCACCTTTCTGCCGCAAGTCTGGGAGCAACTGCCCACGACGACCGAGTTCATGGCACACCTCAAACACAAGGCGGGCCTGCCACCCGACTTTTGGGCCAAAGGTGTGCGACTGCACCGTTACGGCGTGCGCAAATGGAAGGAAAGGAAGGCGTCATGATGCAGGAATCGAGCTACCCCGGCCGTTACTGGCATTTTATTGACGATGGTCGCATCCAGTGCGACCTGTGTCCGCGCGACTGCCGGCTGCACGACGGGCAGCGCGGCGCCTGTTTTGTGCGCGCGCGCCAGGGCGACCAGATGATTCTGACCACCTACGGACGCTCCTCCGGCTTTTGCATCGACCCGATCGAGAAAAAGCCGCTGAATCACTTCTACCCCGGCAGCAGCGTGCTGTCCTTCGGCACCGCCGGCTGCAATCTGGCCTGCAAGTTCTGTCAGAACTGGGACATCAGCAAGTCGCGCGACATGGACCGCCTGATGGACCAGGCGTCGCCCGAAACCATCGCCGCCGAGGCGCTCAAATATGGCTGCCAGAGTGTGGCCTTTACCTACAACGACCCGGTGATCTTTGCCGAGTACGCCATGGATGTAGCCGATGCCTGCCATGCGCTCGGCGTGCAGGCGGTGGCCGTGACGGCCGGCTACATGCACGAGCAGGCGCGGCGTGATTTTTACGCCAAGATGGATGCCGCCAATGTGGACCTGAAGGCCTTCACCGACGACTTCTATTTCAAACTCACCGGCTCGCACCTGCAGCCGGTGCTCGACACCCTGCTCTACCTCAAGCGTGAAACCCAGGTGTGGTTCGAGATCACCACCCTGCTGATCCCGGACCACAACGATTCCGACGAGGAAATCACTGCAATGTCCCGCTGGATCATGAAGGAGCTCGGACCCGATGTGCCGCTGCACTTCTCGGCTTTCCACCCCGACCACAAGATGCCGGACGTTCCCGCCACTCCCCCGGCCACGCTGGTGCGCGCCCGCAACATCGCCCTCAAAGCGGGCCTGCACTATGTCTACACCGGCAATGTGCATCACGCAGAAGGCGACACCACTTATTGCCCGGGCTGCCGTGCGGCGCTCATCGTGCGCGACTGGTACCAGATCAAACAATACCGGCTTGACCCTGACGGACACTGCCCGGACTGTGGCACTACCGTGGCCGGGCGCTTTGGCGCGCAGGCCGGCAACTTTGGCCGCAAACGCATCCCGATTGCCATCAACTCAGCTTTGTAATTTAGCCCCCACGCTCGGCACTGACGTGTCCTCAACTATTCAGGAGGTGCCAGATCATGACCCCCCAACTGGTTCGCATCCCGGCGGATGGCGTCCATCTTGAAGGCATGCTGGAACTGCCGGCCACCGCCCAGGGGCTCGTGCTGTTTGCCCATGGCAGCGGCAGCAGCCGCCACAGCCCGCGCAACAATTACGTGGCCCAGGTGTTGCGCGACAAGGGCATCGGCACGCTGTTGCTGGACTTGCTCACCTTGGCGGAAGACCTGGACTACCAGACCCGCTTTGACATTACCTTGCTGACCCACCGCCTGCTGATCGCCACCTACTGGGTCAAGCTGCACACCCCCCCGACGCGGCACCTGTCGATTGGCTACTTTGGTGCCAGCACCGGGGCCGCTGCAGCGCTGCAGGCCGCTGCGGCTTTGGGCGATGACATTCATGCCGTCGTATCGCGTGGCGGTCGTCCAGACTTGGCGGGGAGCCATGATCTGGCCAAGGTCAAATGCCCCACTTTGCTGCTGGTGGGGAGCCGGGATGAGGAGGTACTTGAACTCAACCGCGAAGCCTATGCCCAACTGCACTGCACCAAGGAGTTGACCATTATTCCCGGCGCGACGCACCTGTTTGAGGAAGCGGGCACACTGGAAGAAGTGGCGGATCAAGCCACCACCTGGTTCAGCCAATATCTGACAAGCTGAGGTCTTCCCGCGCCAGCGCCGGTTTCAGGCACTTTTCAATGTCTCGATCACCTCGTCATCATCAACCTGCGGAAAGTGCTGGTAGAACTGCCCCACCGCCTGGAAGAATTGGGGGGCTTCGAGACACACCACCTCATCCGCCATGTCGGCCACTTTGACCAGCGTATCCGGCGGCGCAACCGGCACGGCGCACACCAGCCAGGCCGGTTTGCTGGCACGCAAGCCGTGCAGTGCAGAGATCATGGTGGCACCCGTGGCCAGGCCATCATCGATCACGATGACGATGCGCCCCGTGGTATTTATCGGCGGACGAATCGGCGTGTACTGGGCGCGGCGCTGACGGATGGTTTCCATCTGGACCCGCTTCTCGGATGCGATGTAATCCGCATCCGCCCCATAGAGCTCAGCGTAATCGGACTGATACGTCCAGCCGCTTTCGTTGACCGAGCCAATCGCCAGTTCCGGCTGGTGCGGCGCGCGCAGCTTGCGCACCAGCACCACATCCAGCTCACCCCCCAACTGGTCCGCGATGATTTTGGCCATCGGCACCGCACCGCGCGGGATGGCCAGGATCAGCGGATTTTTGCCACGGTAGGCTTTGAGCCTCTCGGCCAGGCGACTGGCCGCTTCATTACGATCACGAAACATGGCGATGTCCCCGTTTGTTTTAAGTAAACGCTGGGGCCGCTATTTCTCCTGAATCCGCGCCAGGTAGTCGAGCAGCGAGGCCATGCGGTTGCGGGCATACCAATCCGGCTGATACTGCGTGTCTTGGGCCTCAGACCGGTACACGAATCCCCACACCGGCATCTCACGCTTTCCGTGCGAACCGATTTCGATGGCGCTTCTTCCGTCAATGGTGTCCCACACTCGCTGGCTGGGAAACACGCCGCCGTTGCGTTTGGCCAGCGTGGTGAGATCCGAAGGTGCCGTGATGAGATACCTGTACAGAACACCATCACCCCTCCCGGATACGCCGTGACAGCTGGCACAACTCGTATCAAATTCATTTTTACCAAAGTCAGGCCGGCCCTGCGCCAAGCTTGTGTTGCCCAACAAGGTCAGCGCCAGCAATGACGCCACCACCCCCACGGTTGCCTGTTTCATCATCCACCTCCTGATTGCGGATCAGACCTCGAACCCGCCGAAATGAAGTTTGGTGCGTTGGGCAGATGACGACTTGATTTTTCTCAACGTGGCGCCGCCGGCCAGGACTATTCTGAAGCGGCAAATCTGGTGTTGTGTTGTTGTGTCTATGAGGAGACGCCATGAAAACTGATTCCTATCTAAAAAAAGACGTACTGACGGAGCTATCGTGGGACGCGCTCGTTCCTGAAGCCCGGATTGGCGTCATGGTCAACGATGGTGTGGTGACCTTGACCGGGCATTTGGACACCTATGCGGAAAAGGTGGCGGCCAGGCGCGCCGTGGAGCGTGTGGCCGGTGTCAAGGCAATTGCGATGGAGCTGGATGTTGTACCTATTGACATTCACCAGCGCGGCGACACTGAAATTGCTGCGGCAGTGGAAAATATTCTGGCCTGGCATACCTCCGTGCCGCAGGATCGGGACAAGGCGACGACAGAAAAAGAGTGGGGAACCCTGCGCGGAGAGCTCGACTGGAATTTTCAGCGTCGGGCCGTCGAGCGCATGCTCCGTCCGTTCAAGGAGACCCTCCTGCCTGTCAACCTTTCAAACCGGATTCAGGATGCGCTGACCCGCCAGGCGGTGCGTGAAGCCCAACGGATAGATATTTCGATGGACGGCGGCGTTGTGACCCTGCGTGGGCACGTTCACTCTTGCGCTGTAAGAAATGCGGCCGAAGGTGCCACCTGGTCGACACCCGGGGTGAGTCACGTCAACAACCAGTTGACTATTGAAGCGTAGCGCACAAATGGCTACGCAACTCAAGGACTTCGCGACCTCGGTGGTCGCCGTGGTCGAGCCCGAGACCACCGCGCTGGTGGTGGCGCAGCTCATGCGCCGGCATCACATTGGAGCCTTGGTGGTCGTCGAGGCCGGTGAAGAAAGTAAACCGGTTGGCATCGTGACTGATCGCGACCTGGTGCTTGAGTTGATGGCCGAAAGTCTGGATCCGGCGGTTTTTACCGCTGGCGACATCATGACGGTTGATCTTGTCGTGGCCAGCCCGGACATGGACGCCATGGATGCGATTGAACTGATGAAGACGCACCGGCTGCGCCGTCTGGTGATGGTGGACGAAGCCGGCCGACTGGTGGGCATCGTGACGATGGAAGACGTACTTGAGCTATTGACACGTGAGCTTGCGCACCTTGCCGCAGGGCTTGCCGGAGCCAGGGATCGGGAGATCGACGAGAGAAGCTAACGCAAGGGGCGACTACGGCACGGCTGAACCCAGCCGGCTCAAACAGGGAGGCACATGGAAAGACGATCGGTCATTCACAAGACCGCATTTGATCAACGCCCGCCACCCAATTGGGCAGATTACGAGGGCGAGCGCAGCGTTTTCTCGTGGGATAGTGCCCGAAGCGCTGGAACTTGCGCGGCCCTTGCGCCAACAGGTGGATCTGGATTCGATGGACTGGCTCAATTTTCTGGTGAGCCTGCATGAGCGCTTCGGCGTGGAGATCGCAGAATCGGACTATGCCCGGCTGATCTCCCTCAACGACGTGGTGGACTATCTGCAAGCCAGGCTGGTCTAAGGTCGCTCGGCAGGATTGAGGCGTGGTCTGCCAAGGGCACCATGGCAGGTGCTACGGCAAGGCCGCAATCTTTGGCCGGCCGACGGTCTGCGCCAGCAGAACCTGCTGGTCGTTATTCAACCCCAGGGCCTGCGTCAGCGCGCCGCGGTCAATCCAGGCCCGGATCACAGTGGCCAAACCGGCCGAGGCGCAATACAGGTAGACGTTTTGTGCCATGGCACCGGCCGCCGCCGAAGCATAAGACTCACGCTGTGCCGCAGGCACCAGCTTCATGCGCGTATGGTCGGCCACAAACACCAGGTCCAGCGGTGCGTTGTCCACAAAATCCTGGTAACCGGTGATGCGGCGCACGTCGGTAGCGCTCACCAGGTGCAGCGTGTGCGTCTGCGCGGCGTAGCGATACAAACCATTGGGTAAGGCCACGTAGACATCAACCTCCTGCGCATTCATCGCGCTGGGTGCGGTGCGGCCACCTAAAGCGGGACGGTTGATGCCGGCGGCCGCCCACAGCAGATCGGACAGCGTCTGTTCCGGCAGCGGCGCGGGGTCGAACTCGCGTAGCGACTGGCGCTGCGCCAGTGCCTGCATCAGTGGCAAACCGCCCGCCATATCGGCGGGTGGCAGTTGTGTCGTGCTGACCGCATCGCCAACGGCGGGTTGGGCTTTCAGTTGGCCGATCAGGCCCAGTGCCATTTTGGTCAGTGTGCTCATGCTTGTGCTCCTGCTTTGTGTTGCTGATGGCGCTGCCCATCATCCAGAATTGCCCGCTATTTGCCCGCAAATACCGCCCGCACCACCCGACCTTCAGAGAGCTGACACTCGCCCTCGCCGCCGCCTGACATGCCGCGGGCCGGCTCCACCAGATGGAAACGGCAACGCATCTGCTGCTTGCCCCCGGATTCCAGCGTGGCCACCACCTTGCCTGAGTAATACGTGATGAACTGGGTGCTCGGGTACGACGGTGCCATCGGACCGCCCCAGTACGGCCAATCGTCCCAGCCACTGTGCCAGTGCATCCACAGCGGGTTCAACACTTCAGCCCGCGTTTGTTGGGTGATTTGAAAGAAGCGGCCCTGGAACAGCGCGCCTGGGAGTGCCGCCGTCATGGTGCCGGACATGCCGCCGTCTGTGCTCTTCCAGCTGAACGCAACGGGTTCATCCTGTGCGCCAGCGCCCGACATTTGTCCGCCGCCAATACCGGTGGTGGTACACGCGGCCAAAGCAAACATGAGCCCCAGCAGCGTGCTGAATAATCTTGCAGTTTTCATGGGTCACTCCAAAACGAATCCTTGCCGATTTGCAGACAATTGCTTCAGTCGAGTCTAGAAAGCGTCAAACCTGACGCATTGATTATTCTCAAGCCACGAACCCCGCATTTCAAACAGACTTGGTTTTCGGCCTCTTTTTTTGACTTTAGCGCCCCTTGCGGCCACCCACAATACGTTCAACGAGGAGCGTCCATGGCATTGCAGTACCAGCTCAAAGAGGGCAACTACCACTTGTACGACATGAGCACCCCGGCGAGCAAGGTCACCGGGGAGCACCGTTTGCGTCTGCGAACAGACAACGTCGCCATTGCTTTTGACGTAAGCACCGGCGTGCTGCATGAGCACGGCAGCCCCTTGCGCATTCATTCCTGGGCCACCACGGCGCGCCGGCGGTTGCGGGCCGCCGGGGCGCTGGACAAGGCCAATGACATCGTGGTGGTGTCCGGGCCCCTGCCGGTCGATGAAATCAACAAGTGCCTGCAGATCACCGGCTACTGCCGACGCATGTTCACGCGACTGGCCACCCTGCCCCACGGAAAAATGATCGCACGCAAGCGCCCGACTCAATAGCTATTGTTTTTATAGCTGCTTACGCTTATTCGACGGGGGCTAGCGGTCTATTTGGCATATAAATTAGGCGGAGTATCGCTTGTTCCATGCGCCTTCAGCAAGCACGCCTGAAAGGCACGCGTCACCCTGGACGGCTGCGGCGAGCGCCGCATGATGCTGAAAAAACTGCAGTCATAGCGAAACAGTTCCGGTTTGACGGCGCGCATCTGGCCGGTACGCACAAATGCTTGCGCGTAATGGTCAGGCAAAAACCCCAGGTATTTGCCGGACAGGATCAGCGTGGCGATGGATTCCTGGTCGTAGCCGGTGGCCTTGCGCGGCAGGCGCAGCTGCTGGCTGATTTCCATATTGGGCGAGTGGTAGCCCAGGCCCGCGAAGTGATGGGCGCGCATATCGTCCCACGTCATGCCGGCAGGTTCGGCTTGGAACAGCGCATGCTGCGCGCCGCAGTACAAGAGCATGGTCTCGTTGAACAATGCCTCGTAGGCCAAGCTCTCCGAGCTGCGATGCCCCGGAATGACCCCCACCTGAAACTGCCCGTCGATCACGCCGCGCTCAATGGCGTTGATCGGTGCCACATGCAAGTGCAGACTCACTTCGGGCGCAAGCTCAGTAAACAAAGCGATGGCAGCACCGATGTGGGCGGCCGGGTTGCTGGCGGTTTTATCAAACACCGCAATAGCGAGCTGCCCGCCCATGCGCCGGTGAATCTCGTCGACACTGCTGCGAAACGCGTCCGCCCCGGCCAGCAGGCGCAAGGTCTCAGAATAAATCTGCTCGCCTTCGCTGGTCAGGGCAAAGCCCGCCCGCCCCCGGCGGCACAGGGTCAGCCCGAGGCGGGTTTCCAGATCCTTGATATGGCGGCTGACGGTAGAGATGCCAATGTTGAGCTCCAGCTCGGCCGCCGCCATGCCGCCGCATTCAACCACGCTTTTGAACACCCGCAGCAGACGAATATCCATATCGCTTAACTGACCCAGTGCGGCCCGACTCTTTACTTGCATAGACTGTTAACTTAATAGTGATACTTATACATTTATAAGAGTAACAGAACCCATCAGAATCGCCAATTCTTCCCCGTGTGAAACCTTGCGGGACAGTCCGAAGCGGAGCGAAGCTCTGTCCTCAACCCTTTAAAGGACCCCTGAACATGAACGACGCCCAAAACTCGGCAGCCCCCCGCACGGACGCCGCCTGGCTCGATGCACACTGGATGCCCTACACCGGCAACCGCGACTTCAAGGCCCATCCGCGCATGATCACCAGTGCCAAGGGCTGTTATTACACCGACGGCAATGGCAAGCAGATTTTTGACGGTCTGTCGGGCCTGTGGTGCTGCGGCCTGGGCCACGGGCGTACGGAGATTACTGAAGCCGTCACGCGCCAGATGGCCACGCTGGACTACTCGCCCGCGTTCCAGTTCGGCCACCCGCTGTCGTTTGCGCTGGCCAACAAACTCAAGGAACTCACCCCCGCCGGGTTGGACTACGTGTTCTTTACCGGCTCCGGCTCGGAGTCGGCCGACACCTCGCTCAAAATGGCGCGCGCTTACTGGCGCGCCAAAGGTCAGGCCAGCAAAACCCGTCTGATCGGACGCGAAAAAGGCTACCACGGCGTCAACTTTGGCGGCATCTCGGTCGGCGGCATCGCGGCCAACCGCAAGATGTTTGGCCAGGGCATCGAGGCCGATCACATCGCCCACACCCAGCTGGCCAGCAATGCTTTCTCGCGCGGCATGCCGGACAAAGGCGCCGAATTGGCCGACGACTTGCTGCGGCTCATCACGCTGCACGATGCGAGCAATATTGCCGCGGTGATTGTGGAACCGTTCTCCGGCTCGGCCGGGGTGGTGATCCCGCCCAAGGGCTACCTGCAACGCCTGCGCGACATCTGCACCGCCCACAACATCCTGCTGATATTTGACGAGGTGATCACCGGCTTTGGCCGCGCCGGCGCCTACACCGGCGCCGAGGCCTTTGGCGTGACGCCCGACATCATGAACGTCGCCAAGCAGATCACCAATGGCGCGCAGCCGCTGGGTGCCGTGCTGGCAAAAAAAGAGATCTACGACACCTTCATGGCGCAGGGCGGGCCGGACTACATGCTGGAATTCGCGCACGGCTACACCTACTCGGCCCATCCGGTGGCCTGTGCCGTGGGCCTGGCCACGCTGGACCTGCTGGTGAAAGAAAACATGGTGGAACAGGTCAAAGCGGTGGCGCCGTATTTCGAGAACGCAGTGCACAACCTCAAAGGCACCAAGCACATCACCGACATCCGCAACTTCGGCCTGGCCGCCGGCATCACCATCGACGCCTTGCCGGGTGAACCCGCGCGCCGGCCCTATGAAATTGCCATGGCCATGCTGAAAAAGGGTTTTTATGTGCGCTACGGTGGTGACACCATCCAGCTCGCACCGCCCTTTATCACGACCCCGGCCCAGATTGACAGCCTGATCAACGCCCTGGGCGAAGCCATCAACCAAACCGCTTGAAGTCACTCCTTTTATGCAAACTCTCCCCCTGATTCAACACCTGATTGACGGAAAACTTGTCGCTGGCGGCAGCCGCTCGCAGGACGTGTTCAACCCGGCCAGCGGCAATGCGGAAAAGCGTCTGTTGCTGGCAGACAAGATCACGGTCGAGCAGGCCATTGCCTCGGCCCACGCCGCCTACCCGGCCTGGCGCGCCACGCCGCCGCTCAAGCGGGCGCGGGTCATGAGCCGGCTCAAAGTTTTGCTGGAAGAAAACGCCGACCAGATCTGCGCCCTGCTCACCGCCGAGCACGGCAAAGTGGTGAGCGACGCCATGGGCGAGCTGCAGCGCGGCATTGAAAACGTCGAGTACGCCAGCTATGCGCCCGAGCTGCTCAAGGGTGAGCACAGCAAGAACGTCGGCACCGGGGTCGACTCGTGGAGCGAGTTTCAGCCGCTGGGCGTGACCGCTGGCATCACGCCGTTCAACTTCCCCGTCATGGTGCCCTTGTGGATGTGGCCGATGGCCATCGCCTGCGGCAACACCTTTGTGCTCAAACCGTCCGAGCGCGACCCCAGCAGCACCTTGCTGGTGGCGCAACTGGCACTGCAAGCCGGTCTGCCACCCGGCGTGCTCAACGTGGTGAACGGCGACAAGGAAGCGGTGGACACACTGCTGGCCGACAAACGCGTGCAGGCCATCAGCTTTGTCGGCTCCACGCCAATTGCCGAATATATCTACGCGACCGGCTGCGCCAACGGCAAGCGGGTGCAGGCCCTGGGTGGCGCCAAAAACCATGCGGTGGTGATGCCCGACGCCGACGTACCCAACGCGGTGAGCGCCCTGATGGGCGCGGCCTACGGCTCCTGCGGCGAGCGCTGCATGGCCATCCCGCTGGTGCTGGCGGTGGGCGAGACAGTAGCTGACGCCGTGGTGGCCGGCCTGAAGGCCGAGATTGCAAAAATGAAAGTCGGCCCGGGTGTCGATGCCGGCAACGACATGGGGCCGCTGGTCACCCAACAACACTTCGAGAAAGTCAAAGGCTTTGTGGACCAGGGCGTGGCCGAGGGTGCCACGCTGGTAGTCGATGGTCGCGGCATCAAGGTGCCCGGCCATGAGAGTGGCTACTTCTTGGGCGCCTGTCTGTTCGACCATGTCAAACCCGGCATGACGATTTACCAGCAAGAAATTTTCGGGCCGGTGCTGGGCGTGATGCGCGTCAAAACCCTGCAAGAAGCGATGGATCTGATCGATGCCCACGAGTATGGCAACGGCACCTGCATCTTCACCCGCGATGGCGAAGCGGCACGCTACTTCAGCGACAACATTCTGGTCGGCATGGTGGGCGTGAACGTGCCCTTGCCGGTGCCGGTGGCTTACCACTCGTTTGGCGGCTGGAAGCGCTCGCTGTTTGGCGATCTGAGCGCCTACGGTCCGGACGCGGTGCGCTTTTATACCAAGCGCAAAACCATTACCCAGCGCTGGCCGTCGGCCGGTGTGCGGGATGGCACGGTGTACAGCTTTCCAAGCAATCGTTAATCCTGACTTTTCGCGCCACACATCCACCCGCTCGACGCTCCAGCGTCAGCGGGTGTTTTTTCAATATCACCGGCATTGGCGAGGGTGTAAGAAGTTTTGTGAAAACGTCTTTCAACTGGCCCATTCGCTGAATGTCAGGAAGTTCAGGCCCAGGCCGAAGCCCGTTTCGAGCACCGTGAATGAAGTTCAATCTCGACACCAATTCTCCTGCCATGCGTGTGCAAGATGAACACTATAGTTTGTGTGCCCTGGAGGCCCACACGCACTCCGGGTACCGCACGATCCACGGGTTGACACGTCATTAGCCGCAGGAATGCCGCGTCGAATAGTCTGATTGTTATTCCCATGCGGCCCGTCTTGCCACACACTGCAGCCCTCTACAACAACAAACCCGGAGAACAGCATGCGCGTCGGACTACCCAAGGAAATCAAAAACCACGAATACCGTGTCGGCCTCACGCCCGCCAGCGTGCGCGAGTTGACCGCGCGGGGTCATCAGGTGCTGGTGCAGGGCGGTGCCGGGGCCGCCATTGGTCTGACAGACGAGCAGTACCAGGCGGCAGGTGCCCAGCTGGTTGCAACCGCGAGCGAGGTGTTTGCCCAGGCCGACATGATCGTCAAGGTCAAAGAGCCGCAGCCGCAAGAGTGCGCCATGCTGCGCCCGGGGCAGATTCTGTACACCTACCTGCACCTGGCACCCGACCCGGAGCAGACCGCCGCGCTGGTCAAGTCAGGTGCCGTCTGCATTGCCTATGAAACTATCACCGGCCCCGGTGGCGGCCTGCCGCTGCTGGCGCCGATGAGCGAAGTCGCCGGCCGCATGGCGGTACAGGCCGGCGCGGCGCATCTGGAAAAATCCAAGGGTGGCATGGGCGTGCTACTGGGCGGCGTGCCCGGTGTACCGGCTGGTCATGTGGTGATTCTGGGTGCCGGTGTGGTGGGCACGCATGCGCTGCAAATGGCGGTTGGCCTGGGAGCGCGGGTGACGGTGCTGGACAAAAACGTGGACCGCCTGCGCCAGCTGGATCTGGTGTTTGGCAACCGCATCAGCACGGTGTATTCCACCGGACATAGTGTGGAAGAGGCGGTGCTCGATGCCGAGCTGGTCATCGGCGGGGTGCTGATTCCTGGTGCAGCGGCTCCCAAGCTGGTGACGCGCAGCATGATCGCCCGTATGAAAAAAGGCGCGGTGGTGGTGGACGTGGCGATTGACCAGGGCGGCTGCTTCGAGACCTCGCACGCCACCACGCATACCGAGCCCACCTTCGTGGTGGACGGCGTGGTGCACTACTGCGTGGCCAACATGCCCGGCGCCGTGGCCCGCACCTCGACCTTTGCGCTGAACAACGCGACCATTGCGCACGCCGTCGCGCTGGCCGACAAGGGCTGGCAGCAGGCGCTCAAAGACGACCTGCATTTGCGCAACGGCCTGAATGTGGCCCATGGCCAGGTCACTTACGAAGCGGTAGCCCAGGCCCTGGGCTACGACTTTGTAAACGCCGACACCTTGCTGGCTTAAAGTGCCTGCAGAATTTACTGCTTGATCGCTTCGATCTGGATCACCAGACGCACGTCCTTCGGGAAGCCCCAATCGATGCCGTAGTTCAGGCCAAACTGGGTGCGGTCAATGGTGGCTTCGAAATCGCCACCGCAGACTTCGCGCTTGATCATGGGGCTGTTGTAGCAATTGAAGTTGTTCGCCTTGAGCGTGATGGGCTTGGTTTTGCCGAGCAGTGTCAAGGTGCCGCTCACTTCAGAAACCTTGTCGCCGCTGAAGCTGAATTTGTCCGCTGCGAAGGTCGCCGTGGGGAACTTGACTGAATCAAACAGTTCTGCGCTTTGCAGGTGCTTGTTGAATGCGGCGGTACCGGTGTTGATGGACGCGGTGTCGATCACGATCTCGACCTTGCCGGTCTTGCCAGCGCGGTCAAATTGAACCGTGCCTTCTTTTTTGTCAAAGCGGCCACGGTTGGTGGTGGTGCCGAAATGGCCGATCTCAAACGTCACAAAGGTGTGCGTCGGATCAATGGCGTAATCGGCCGCTTGAACTTGGGTAGCACCAGCCAGCAGCGTGGCAGCAGCGGCGACAGACAGAAGAGAGAAACGCATCAGAAAACTCCAGAAGTAAAAGTTGAAGAGAAGAAACATGGATCCCGGATCGAGTCCGGGATGACAGCATTTGTTAGAACTTGCCAACGCCACTCAAAGCCAGCTTGAATTTGACTTGCACGTCGTCCGCCACCATGGAGGTATCGGCCCATTCGTTTTCGCCAATCTTGAAGACCAGGCGCTTGATGGGGAACACGCCGGTAGCCGTCGTCACGGCGCCGCTTTGCGTCATGCTGACGGGCACCACCACATCGCGGGACTGGCCTTTGATACTGAGCTTGCCTGCGACTTCATACTTGCCACCGCCCAAGACCTTGAAACTGGACGACGAAAACGTGGCTTGCGGGAATTTGGCGGTATTGAACCAGACGGCCTTGGGCAATTCGGCATCGGTCTCGGGAGCGCCCAAAGTGGCACTGGCGATATCGACGGTGAAGGCCACTTTGCTGGCGGCTGGTTTGGCCGCATCAAAGCTGATTTGCGCCTCAAACTTCTTGAAATGACCTTCCACCGGCACGCCCATTTGTTTGAAAACAAAAGCGATGTCGCTTTGCGCCGGAAGCAGCTTTTGCTGCGCGGCAACGGGCAACGCCGTGGCCAGCAACAAAGAGGCCGTCAAGGAAAAAAGAAGAGAGGAAAATTTCATGATGGATGCTTTAAAAAGATTTCAGGTACGGCCCGGCAACATGCGCGACAGCAAGCCGTCGCGGTCGATCCAGTGGTGCTTGAGGGCCGCGGCGATGTGCAGGCCCGCCAAACCCACCAGCACATAGGCAAAAAGCGCGTGCAGCGGCTTGATCACTTCGGCCAGCGGCTTGTTGGGCGCCACCAGGTCAGGTAGCTGAATCTGACCAAACCAGACAATCGGAAAACCTGCTGCCGAGCTGTAAGCCCAGCCGATCAGCGGCACGGCAAAAAACAACAGATACAAGAGATGATGGGTGGCATGGTAGGCGCGGATTTGCCAGGCCGGCATGGCTTGTGTGATGGCCTGCGGCAGGACGGGAGGACGATGGGTCACGCGCCAAAGCAAGCGCAACACCGACAGCGCCAGGAAGGTCACGCCCGCCCATTTGTGCCAGTTGTAGAGCTTCAGGCGCAGGGGCGAAAACGGCAGACCGGCCATGTAAACGCCGACCGCAAACATGCCCAGAATGGCCAGTCCCAGCAGCCAGTGCAGGGCCATCGCCAAAGGCGTGTAGCGGGACCCAACTTGCGTTGGGCCAGAGGATGAAGATACGGTCACGTCAGACTTCCTAAAATTGGCTCATCAGGGTTTCCCCCTTGAATTGAGCAAAGTTTAGAGGTCAGCGCGTTTAAACAAGTTCAATTGGATTGAAGTTCAAGTTCATTTATTTTGAACGAATGGCAACGGCGTCACATCCGCTTCACAAACGCCTCGAACTCTTCCAGCGACACCGGGCGGCTAAACAGATAGCCTTGATAGGCATGACAGCCCTGACCAGCGAGGAAGTCCCTCTGGGCCTCTGTTTCCACGCCCTCGGCAATGACCGCCAGCCCCAAACTACCAGCCAGGGCGACAACCATTTTTGCAATCGCAGCATCGTTCGAGTCGATCAGGATGTCCCGGACGAAACCCTGGTCGATTTTCAACTGGTCCAGTGGCAGTCGCTTCAGGTAAGAGAGCGACGAATAACCCGTGCCAAAGTCGTCCAGCGAGAAGCCAACGCCTTTTTCCCTGAGTGCGTTCATCTTGGCGATGACATCCTCCACATTGGAGACCAGCAAGCTCTCCGTCAGTTCCAGCTTGAGCCGTTGCGGGTTGGCGCCGGTGCGCTCAAGCACCTCCAGCACTTGATCGACAAAATCATGCTGGAGAAACTGCCGGGCACTGACATTCACCGCGACCGTGAGATGGGCCATTTCCGCCTGGGTAGCCCATAGTGCCAATTGGGTGCAAGCGGTCTCCAGCACCCAATGACCCAATGGCAGGATCAGCCCGGTTTCCTCGGCCAGGGGAATGAACTCGGCCGGCGACACCATGCCGCGTTCGGGATGCATCCAGCGGACCAACGCTTCAACGCCTGTGAGTTGGCGATTGCCAGTCACCTGGGCCTGGTAGTGAAGGATGAACTGTTTTTTCGCAACGGCCTCACGCAAACCCATCTCCAGTGCAGCACGGGCCGTGACCACGGCCTGCATCTGCGGGTCAAAGAAGCGCAGGGTGTTGCGACCTGCGGCCTTGGCCTGGTACATGGCTAGATCAGCCCGCTTCAAAGGCTCATCGATGGTCTCCTGATAGTCACCAAACAGGGTGATACCGATACTGGGGGTACTGTGATGCTCGTAAGAGGCGAGCTGGTAAGGCTGGTTAAGCGTGACCCGAATTTTTTCGCCCACGGCTTCAGCCTGGGTGGCAGCGTCCAGCGGGCTCTCGCTCAGGTCTTCCAGCATCACCACGAATTCGTCCCCGCCCAGACGGGCCACGGTGTCACCTTCGCGGATGCAGGTGGCCAAACGCTTGGCCACCTGCTGCAGCAGAAGGTCGCCCTTGTCATGGCCAAGTGTGTCGTTGAGGGTCTTGAAGTTATCCAGATCGATAAACAGCAGCGCCCCTTTGCGTTGGTGACGGGAACCAGCGGCCAGCGCTTGTGCCAGCCGGTCCATCAGCAGCCGGCGGTTGGGTAACCGGGTCAACGGGTCATAGAAGGCCAAACTCTTGATCTCTCCTTCTGCGTTCTTGCGCGAGGTGATGTCGGAGAAGGTGGCAACGTAATGGGTTACCAGCCCCGCATCGTCTTTCACGGCGGTGATGCTGAGCCATTCTGGATAGACCTCACCGCTCTTGCGCCGGTTCCAGATTTCACCCTGCCATGAACCGGTACGCGCAATACTTTCCCACATCACGGCGTAAAAGGCCGCATCGTGGCGACCTGAGTTGAGCAGGCGCGGATTTTTACCGACCGCGTCTTGCGCGCTGTAACCGGTAATCTCGGTGAAGGCCTTGTTGACCCGCAGAATCTTTAACTTGGCATTGGTAATAGTTATGCCTTCGTGAGATTCAAAGGTCGTGGCGGCAATGCGAAGCTCTGCCTCGGCTTGCCGGCGCGCGGTAATGTCACGGGTGACGGCCAGGTGCATCACCTTGCCATGGTCCCGCATGGGCACGGCGTGGGTCTCCATCCAGCGGCGCCCGCCCTTGAGGCCAAACATTTCAAATTCCATTTGCATTGATTCGCCGGCAAGCACCCGTTGGTGCCCTTCGGTAAAAGCTTGCCGGTATTCGGGCGCAATCAGCTCCAGCACGGCCAGCCCGACGACCTGTTCCAGCGAGTCGGCCTCAATCATTGCCAGCCCGGCCGGGTTCATCTGTATCAGACGTCCCTGCGCATCCACGATCTTGATGCATTCCGGCTCGTTCTGGATGATGGCTCGCAGGTGGGATTCGCTCTCGCGCAGGGCGACTTCCCGCTGCCCCAGAGTTTCCAGCAGGTGGTTGAAGCCGCCGATCAGTTCGCCGATTTCATCCGGCCTGGTGATGGGCAAGGGCTGCAGAGGCTGGCTTGTATCGGACAAGGTAGCCAGCGTTCTCGCGGCCACAAGCAGGGGTGCAAGTTGGCGTCTTAACATCCACCAGGTCAGGAGGCCTGCCAGCAGGGTCAGGAAGACCGCAGCCAGCAGCAGGCGTTTCTGCATGGCGCGAATCGGGGCAAAAGCTTCTGCGGTAGGCAATGTGGCCACCACATACCAACCCGCTAGAGGAACGCCTTTGGCAGAGATCAGCACTTCCAGGCCAGGTGAATTGACGACCACATCCGTCCCTTCGTAGCCCCGCGTAAACCGGTCGAACACCGGATTAACGCCGGGGGCGGGAAGCGCTTCCATGAAACGGCTTTTTTCGGTGGCCGCGAGTATCAGCCGATACTGGGGTGCAACAAGAAAATAGTCACCCCTCTTGCCATAGCGGTTTTCTGTGATTCTCCCCAGAAAATTGGGCTTGTCCAGGTTGGTTACGCCGCCTAAGGCGCCGATCACTTTGCCCTGCGCATCACGAATGGGCACCGTCATACTGAAAACCGGCGTCTGCAGCTTTTTATCCATGACCGGCCGCCCGATCGTCGCCTTCCCCGCCTTGAGTGCGGCAGCGACGGTGTCAATATCCAGGTCATTGACGCCGATTCGTCCTGCCGACAATGGGACCGCGGCCAGCGCGGTACCGTCAAGCCGGTAGGCGGTATAGCCGCTGTTGAAAAACTCCTGAAGCGCCGGTCGGTTTTCCAGCAAGATCTGCAAGGCCGCCGTATTGCCCAGAATGGCTGGGCCCACTATCTTGGCAACTTTTCCCAGTAATTTAAACCGGTCATCCAGCTCTTGATTGACCTGTGCGGCCATGAAAGAAGCCGTTGAAAATTGCTGTTCGCTCAACAGACGCTGCATATCTTCGCGCAGCATCCGGCTGGCGTAGAACGCCAATGACCAGAGACCGATCAGGAAAATGATCAGCGTGGCGAGGGTGATTCTGGTTTTGACAGAATGCCGTGAGAGAACCGTCAAAACCATTCCGATCGTTACTTTTGGAAGAGCCCTTGGTCTTCCAGAATTGCCACGAAGATCGGTGCCTGCGCGGTCAAATTACCCCTTCTGGCAAGTATACAGACGACCGGTGTCGGCTGATGGTGCGCACGGTGCAAAATGGCACCCATGAAACCACCCAAGAGACTGCAATCATTGATCGAAGAAGGCCTGATCGACACGGTCGTTCGCCAGCTGATGAGCGGCAAGGAGGCCATGGTCTACGTGGTGCGCTGCGGTGACGAGACCCGTTGCGCCAAGATCTACAAGGAAGCCACGCAGCGCAGCTTCCGCCAGGCGGTGGATTACACCGAAAACCGCAAGGTCAAGAACACGCGCCAGGCCCGTGCCATGGCCAAAGGCACCCGCTATGGCCGGGAGGCGCAGGAGGCGGCCTGGCAGAGCGCCGAGGTCGATGCGCTCTACCGCCTGGCCGCCGCTGGCGTGCGCGTGCCCAAGCCGCACAACTTTTGCGACGGCGTGCTGCTGATGGAACTGGTGACCGACGAACACGGTGACGCGGCCCCGCGGCTGAACGATGTGGTGCTCACGCCCGAGCAGGCGCGGGCGCTCCACGCGACACTGTTGAAGGAGGTGATGCGCATGCTGTGTGCCGGTGTCGTACACGGTGACTTGTCGGAGTTCAACATTTTGCTGGCAGCGGATGGCCCGGTGATCATCGATCTGCCCCAAGCGGTGGACGCCGCCGGCAACAACCACGCCCAACGCATGCTGCTGCGTGATGTCGCCAACCTGCGCGGCTTCTTCGGCGGCTTCGCGCCCGAGCTGCTGCAGACCGACTTTGGTCCCGAAATCTGGGACCTGTACCAACGCGGCGTGCTTGACCCTGAGGTGGTGCTCACCGGCCGTTTCGAGCGCAAGGCCGGAGCGGTGGATGTGGGCGGTCTGATGCGTGAGATCGACGACGCCCGCGCCGAGGACGCGGCGCGCCGTCTGCGCATGCAGACGGCGCCATGACCGCACGTGACCCTAGGCGATGGCCAGGCTGATGGCCTCTTGCGCCAGAATTTCCGATTTTTTCTCAAGTGTCAGCATCGAGCCCGTGTCCCGGTAGCGGCTGTGCCATGACAGCGCTTCTTCCAGGATATGGGGCGTGTGGCCGCCGCGCTGTTTGGCCGCAGTCACATAGTCATGCAGCATTTGCCGATACGGTTCCGCGACGCAATGATTGATGATGACTTCGGCCCGTTCCCGCGGCGCCAGTCCGCGCAGATCAGCCAGACCGACTTCGGTGACGATGATGTCCACGTCATGTTCCGTGTGATCGACGTGCGACACCATCGGCACGATGCTGGAGATTTTTCCGCCCTTGGCGATCGATTTGGTGGCGAAAACGGACAGGTAGGCATTGCGCGCAAAGTCGCCTGAGCCACCAATGCCGTTCATCATGTGCGTCCCCAGCACATGGGTTGAATTAACGTTGCCATAGATGTCGGCCTCCAGCGCGGTGTTGATCGCGATGATGCCCAGGCGCCGGATGATTTCAGGATGGTTGCTGACCTCTTGCGGACGCAGCACCAGACGCTCCTTGTATTTGCCGATATCGCCAAATACTTCCTTGCTTTTTTGAGACGACAGGGTGATCGAGGAACCGGAAGCGAAATCCAGCTTGCCGGCGTCGAACAGGTCAAAAGTCGAATCTTGCAGCACCTCGGAATACATCGTCAGGTGCTTGAATGGACTGTCGATGAAGCCCATCATCACGGCATTGGCGATGGTGCCGATACCGGCCTGCATCGGCAGCAGGCTCTCGGTCAGTCGCCCCAGCTTGACTTCTTCCTTGAAAAATTCGACCAGATGCGCGGCGATGGCAGCCGTTTCATCATCGGGCGGCAGGATGGTTGAGGAACTGTCGAGTTTTTCGGTAAAAACGATGGCGACAATCTTTTCAGGCGGGATCTCGATGGCCGTGGTGCCGATGCGGTCGTGCGGCGTCATGAGCGGCATCGGTTCGCGCTGCGGGCGGTGCTTCGGGATAAAGATGTCGTGCAGCCCTTCCAGTTCCAGCGACTGGGTGAGGTTGATCTCGACGATCACCTTGTCCGCCAGAATCGCGAAGCTGGCGCTGTTGCCGACCGAGGTGGTGGGAATGATGGCCCCGGTCTCGGTGATGGCGATGGCCTCGATGATGGCGATGTCGATCGGTGCCATCTGCCGGGTACGCAGCAGCTCCACCGTTTCAGACAGGTGTTGATCGACATACATCACCTCGCCCCGATTGATGGCGGCACGCAGCACCGGATCGGCCTGGAAAGGTATGCGCCGCGCCAGCACGCCGGCTTCGGTCAGCGTCTTGTCGACATCACTGCCCAGTGAGGCGCCCGTCATCAGTGTGATTTTCAGATTTTCGTGGCGGGCCCGTTCGGCCAGCGCCAGCGGCACCACTTTGGCATCGCCGGCCCGGGTAAACCCACTCATGCCAACCGTCATGCCGTCGTGGATCCATTCGGCAGCGGCGGCTGCGCTGGTCACGCGTTCTCTCAAGGACGGCAAGCGGATACGGTCCTGATGCTTATCATGCATTTTTGATTTCCTTTTATGTCTATAAAGTTGGAGAGAGCAGCGACCAGCGGATTGCTTGGCGATGTGGGGGTTTTGCCTGCATTTACGTCAGACAATAATTAAGGGGGGCCAGCGGAGCGGGAATGTGGGGGTCTCCCAGTGATTCGCGCAGGTTGATTTCAATGTTGCGGCACAGGGCATCCAGCGGCAGGTCGTTGGAGTCGGTGCCAAAGGGTTCTTCGATCTCATCGCCGAGGGCATCCAGGCCAAAAAATGTGTAGGCCACGATGGCGACCACAAAGGGGGTCATGAAGCCGATGGAGTCGACCAGCCCGAACGGCAGCAGGAAGCAGTAGAGGTACGCGGTGCGGTGCAACAACAGGGTGTAGGAAAAGGGCATTGGCGTGCTTTTGATGCGCTCGCAGCCCGCTGCGGCGGCGGCCATGGCGGACAGGGTGGCATCAATGGAGGAGGCCAGGCAGCTGTCAATCCGGCCTTCTTTCAGGCACAGACCCAGATCCTCACCCATCTTCAGCATCAAAAAATCCGGCTTGTTGGATGACTTTTCGATCTGCTGCCATTCCGATTCAAGGAGCAGGCCCTTCAGTTCAGTCGGCGCTTCGGCATCGCGCAGCTGGTGGCGCAAAGCATGAGAGAAAGCGATGGCCCGGAAAATCATGCGCACCCGCACATCCGTCAAGCCGCGACTGGCCTGCGCCGGCTCCGCAAAGGCAATCAGGCTTTGGCACTGCCGCGACAAGCTCCGGCTTTTATGAACCAGTTCGCCCCATAATTTGCGCCCCTCCCAAAAACGGTCGTAGGCGACGTTATTGCGAAAGCCCAAAAAAATCGCGAGCGGCAGCCCGATCAGGCTGAAGGGAATCGTGGTCAGAGTGATCTTGAGCGCAAACAGGTCACCATGGGTCAGGGTGACCAGGGTGGCGATCACGGTGTTGACCATCAACGATGGCAGAATCCTGGGCAGGATTGATCCGCGCAGCAGCAGGAACATCCTGAGCCCGGACGGCCGGTCTCTGACAATCATGTCCGGCTTCCCGTGTGGGATCTATTTTCAGAAAAATTTACAAACATCTTAGTATTTTAATCACTAATATATGAGTAACTAAATTACTGCAATTTCACAATCCAAAATCAACTCAACCACAAAGCAAGACTTGAAATGGCCTCCAACTTGAAGCCCCGGATCACCTACCGCAACCTGCCCCAGCTTTTTTTGAAAGCCCGGGACAGTCTGATGTCTCACTTCCGCCCGATCCTCAATCACTTTGGTCTGACGGATCAGCAGTGGCGGATCCTGCGCGCCTTGGACGAGCATGGCCAACTTGAGCCCCGTGAAATTTGTACGCAGTGCCAGATCCTCAGCGCCAGCATGACGGGCGTGCTGGCGCGCATGGAAGAGATGGCGCTGATTCAACGCAACCGCGTGGCCGGGGATCAGCGCCGGGTGGTGGTTCGTTTGGCACCCAAAGGGGATCAACTCGTGACCAAGATGGCGCCCTTGATCGATTTGCAGTACCAACATATCGAACAAGCTTTCGGCGGGCAGGTTTTCGATGATCTGTTCAACTCCCTTGAAGCCTTCATCGCCGCGCAAAGTATTCCGGTTCAACACATTGAACTCCCGGCAACGGCGCCGGCCGCCGAATAGCCTTCAGCCAGCACCGCGCCGGACGCGCCGCCTACAATTTGCGGATGAACAGCCCTACCCTCACCATCGACGTGGTGTCCGACGTCGTCTGCCCCTGGTGCTACATCGGCAAACGCAAACTCGAGGCCGCCCTGGCTCTGCCTGAAGCCGCCAACCTGCCCAATGTGGTGATCCGCTGGCACCCGTTTCAACTCAACCCGGACCTGGCGTCCGAAGGCGTGTCGCGCCAGCAGTATCTGGCCGACAAGTTTGGCGGCGCCGAACGCGCCGCCGAGATCTACGAGCGGGTGCGGGCAGCAGGCCAGGCCGTGGGGCTGACGCTCAATATCGACGGCATCGCGCAACAGCCCAACACGCTGGCCGCGCACGCCCTGATTGCTTTTGCCCAGTCGGGGGATGCCGATGGCAGCGACATCACGGAGCGTTTGTTCAGGGCTTATTTTGTGGATAACCGTTTCATTGGCAGCCTTGATGTGCTGACCAACATTGCCGAAGAAGCCGGCCTCAACGGTGAAGATGCCCGCGCCTTTGTGACCGACCCCGAGCAACTGGAGGCGGTGGCCCAGGCCGACGCCCACGTCCGAAGCCTGGGCATCAACGGTGTGCCGTTCTTCATCTTCAACCAGAAGGTGACCGTCTCCGGCGCGCACGACCCGGCCACTTTGCTGGGGGCCATGCAACAGGCGGTAGCCGCCAAACGCGGGTAGATGGCACCCATGTCTTTGTTTGATCTGAGCCTCAGAGCCCAAGCCCCCAATTTTTCCCAACCCGAGTTTCGAACCGCACTCGGCATGTTTGCCACCGGCGTCACCATCGTGACCGCCCGCACCGTCGAGGGCGAGCTCGTTGGGCTCACCGCCAACTCGTTCAACTCGGTATCGCTCGACCCGCCGCTGGTGCTGTGGAGCCTGGCCCGGGCGGCCGCGTCGATGCTCGCCTTCAGCACCGGCTCGCACTACGCCATCAACATCCTGGGCGCTGACCAGATCGATCTGGCCAAGCGTTTTGCCGCCAAGGACGTGGACCGTTTTGCTGGCGTTGCGTTCGTCGATGGCGTCGGCGGCGCCCCCCTGCTGGCGGGGGCGGCGGCCACGTTTGAATGCTTCAACCGCAGCCGCTATTCCGAGGGCGATCACGTAATTTTTGTCGGCGAAGTGGAGCGCTGCTCACACCGCGCCGGCGCCTCACCCTTGTTGTTTCACGGTGGCAAGTTCTATACCGAGCACCCGTTGTAGGGTGACGGACGGCCCGATGGATCAAACAGTCCGCCCATGACCGCCCGCAAAAATCACCTGGACGGCCGCGCCGTCGGATTATTGCTGGGCTACTGCCTCTTTTTGTGACAGCCGAGAAGCTGCGCCCGGTGCAATGGCTGGGCCTGGCACTGGCGTTTGCGGCGGTGGTGTTTGCGTTGCGCGAAGGCCTGGGCGCTGCCAGCCAACCCAATCAATGGCGGGGTGACTGGCTGGCGCTGGGTCTGGACCTTCAGCACCTTTGCCAGCAGCTCGTTGCTGCTACAAACCGTGGTCGGCGCGTTTGCCAGCTATCTGGCCTGGATGTGGATGCTGGGGCGCTACCCGGCAACCAAGATTTCGGCGTTCGTGTTCCTGACGCCGGTCTTTGCGCTGCTGTTTGGCGCGCTCTGGCTGCACGAGCCGGTCACTCTCAATTTAATAGCGGCTTTGTCAATGGTGACGGGCGGCATCGTGCTGGTGAACCGCAAGCCTGTCGAAAAAACAGTGGTTTGATGCCGAACGGAAGCCACTTATCGATAAAACGCTTCGACTTTACCCTTCAACTTGATCAACAGCGGATGGCCCTTGCGATCCAGCGTCTTGCCTGCGGGCACCTTAATCCAGCCCTCGCTGATGCAGTACTCCTCGACATTGAAACGCTCCTTGTCATTGAACCGAATACCAATGTCATGTTCGAACACGTTAGCGATGTGATGAGGACTGCGTGCGTCACTTGACAGGCGGTCGGGCAGAGGAGGCGATTGAGTGGCTTCGTTCATGGGTATCTTTTTTTCAGTTAACGGAATCTATCTCCATTTTCCATGATTTGACCCTTGCCAAGTCTGGAACCCCGGATCTGGTCCGGGATGACAAGCCACTTTTTGTGCCATCAAGCATGCAATCGCACTAGGCCTTGAGCGCGGCGCGCATGGCGTCCACCACCGCCTTGTAATCCGGCTTGCCGAAAATGGCACTGCCCGCCACGAAAGTGTCCGCCCCGGCATCGGCTACGCGGCGAATGTTGTCCACCTTGATGCCGCCATCGACTTCCAGGCGAATGTCTTTGCCGCTGGCTGTGATGCGGCGGCGCACGGCCTCGATCTTGCGCAGCGCCGAGTCAATGAAACTCTGGCCGCCAAAGCCGGGGTTGACACTCATGATCAACACCATGTCAATATCGTCAATCACCCAGTCCAGCACGTCCAGCGGTTCGGCCGGGTTGAACGCCAGCCCGACCTGGCAGCCTTTGGCCTTGATGACCTGAATGCTGCGGTGCACATGGCCCGAGGCATCGGGGTGAAAGCTGATGAGGTCAGCGCCGGCATCGGCAAAGGCGCTGGCCAGCGCATCGACCGGCTGCACCATCAGGTGCACGTCGATCGGCACCGCCACCCCGGCGGCGGTCTTGGCATGCGGTTTGAGGGCGCTGCAAATCATGGGCCCGAAGGTCAGGTTGGGCACGTAGTGGTTGTCCATCACGTCAAAGTGAATCCAGTCGCTGCCGGCGGCAATGACGTCTTTGACCTCCTCACCCAGGCGGGCAAAGTCGGCGGAGAGCAGGGAGGGAGCAATGCGAAAGGTCATGACCAGATTTTAATCAGTTGAGGACAGAGCTGGTCTGCTGCGCAGCCTGCGGTCTGTCCCGCAAAGTTTCAGGATAGGATGGCAGCATGTCCAAGTACCAATTTCGAGTTGAAGTAGCACCCCACTATCTGGCGGAGCAATCGTCCCCGGAACAGGGGCTGTATGTGTTTTCGTACACCATCACCATCACCAATATCGGCGAGGTGCCGGCGCAGTTGATCTCGCGCACCTGGAACGTGAATGACGCCAACGGCCACACCGAAAAAGTCAAGGGGCTGGGTGTGGTGGGACAGCAGCCGCTGCTCAAACCGGGCCAGGCTTTTGAATACACCAGCGGCACGCGCCTGCGCACCCCCACTGGCACCATGCACGGCAGTTTCTTTTGCGTCGCGGAAGATGGTGAAAAGTTTGACACCGACGTACCGATGTTTGTGCTGGACGCCCTGAGTGCCAGCGGCGGCAGCCGCACCCTGCATTGACGCCCCGACCCGCATGAAGCCGTTGCACGATCTGCCCGAACTGCTGGCGGCCCTGGACCCGCAGGCCGAACTGGTGTACCGACACCTGTGGTTGATTGCGCTGTTTGAATGGCTGCGCGGCGACTGCAGCTCAGTGCCGGCCTCGATCGCACGGATTGAGCTGTTGCTGGACGCCGTGCAAGCCCGCCCCGACACACAAACACGCTTGCAGGCCTGGTGGCAGACACTGGTTGACACCATGGATGGCACGCCCTTGCTGGCCGACTACGGGTTTGCGTCGCGCAGTGCCTTTGTCAGCGAATTTTTTGAACGTATTCGCCTGAAACTGTTGCCAGGCACACCCGAAACGGCAGACGCCGCCGCGCTGTTTTCGCTGGTGCTGTCCGATGGCTTTGATGCCCAGTGGCTGGCGGCACTCGATGAGCCCGCGCTGGCCCGAATCGCGGTTTTGCTGCAGCCACCCGTCACGCTGGAAGCGGATGCGTCACGCCCGGCCATCTCGCAGTGGCAGGGCACGGTGCTGGAGGCCATCACCTTTTGCACCAGCCAGGTCCGCGCCACCGGCTTCTCGCCCGAGTTGCGCCTGCGCATGAGTGCCCCGGCCCGCGAGGCCGGACCCTTTCATTGCCTGGTGCGCGACTTTGAAACCCTGCGCGACGTCTACCTGGCGGCACCGGAAGACGACAGTGACGAACGCCAGGCGGCGCTGCAACAGTTTCGCGAACGACTCGAGGCCTGTCGCAGTGCGGCGGCCACGGTCTACACCCATCTGGACGCGCATGGCATTTCAGTCAACCTGGTGTTTCAGTTGCGCCAGCTGCGCGAACGGGTGCTGCGCATTCGTGCCCTGCTGGACTGCCTGCTCTCCAGCCGCCCGGCGACCAGCACCGCCCGGCTGGTCGCCCATCTGGTGATCGTGGGCCAGGAGCGGCGCAGCCTGCGCGTACTCATCGCCTCCAACTCCTCCCTGCTGGCGGCCAAGGTGGCCGAGCGCAGTTCCGAGACGGGTGAGCACTACATCACCCGCACCGTGACGGAATACCGCGGCATGCTGCGTCAGGCGGCCGGTGGCGGTGCCCTGACGGCGGTGACCACCTGGCTGAAATTTTCTGTGCTGGCCCTTGGGCTTTCGGCGTTCTGGGGTGGTTTTTGGGCCGGCGTGGTCTATGCGGCGAGCTTTGTCGTCATCCAGTTGCTGCACTTCACGCTGGCCACCAAACAACCGGCCATGACGGCACCGGCCATGGCGGCCAAGCTCAAGGACCTCAGCGACCCCTTCGCGCTGGACGCCTTTGCCGACGAAGTCACCCATCTGGTGCGTTCGCAGGTGGCGGCAGTGCTGGGCAATGTCCTGATGGTGTTCCCGGTGGTGCTGCTGATTTCCGCCGCCCTGCAATTGACCATGGGCCACCCGATGCTCGATGCCAAGGAAGCCGAACACGTTTTCCACTCCCTCACGCTGCTGGGACCAAGCGCCCTGTTTGCCGCGATCACGGGCGTGCTGCTCTTTGCCTCCAGCATCATTGCCGGCTGGGCGGAGAACTGGTTTGTGCTGCACCGGCTCGATTCAGCCATGCGCTACAACCCGCGCATCACCGCCCTGCTGGGCGCCCGGCGGGCACACCGCTGGGCCAGCTTCACCCGCGCCAACATTTCAGGCTTTGCCTCCAATATCTCGCTCGGCTTCATCATGGGACTGATCCCGGCATTTACCGGCTTCTTTGGACTGGAGCTGGAGGTGCGGCACGTCACCCTGTCGGCCGGCCAACTGGGCGCAGCGTGCGCCGCCATCGGCTGGAACGTGGTGCACGAGCCGGCACTGTGGTGGTGTATGGCGGCCCTGCCGGTGATTGGCGCCTTGAATGTGGGCGTGAGTTTTTACCTCGCCTTCCGGCTGGCCTTGCGCGCCCACAACGTCACCGGCGTCGACCGGACGCACATCCGTGACGTCATCTGGCGTCGCTGGTGCCATGCACCTTTGAGCTTTTTCTGGCCGACACCGCACGCCGTGTCAGTGTCGAAAAATGACTGACCACCATGGGTGAATTTGACCTGATCGAGCGCTATTTCAAACGTCCGGCCCAGCGCGCGGTGCTGGGCGTCGGTGACGACTGCGCCCTGCTGCAACCGGCCCCCGGCACGCAGCTGGCCATCTCCAGCGACATGCTGGTGGAAGGCCGCCATTTTCTCTCCACGGTGGACCCCTTCAAGCTCGGGCACAAAGCGCTGGCGGTGAATCTGAGCGACCTGGCCGCCTGTGGCGCCAAGCCGCTGGCCTTCACCCTGGCACTCGCCCTGCCGCGCGCTGACGAAGCCTGGCTGGCGCCGTTCTCAAACGGCTTGCTGGCCCTGGCCGATGCGCATGGCTGCGAACTGGTGGGGGGCGACACCACGCAGGGGCCGCTCAACATCTGCATCACGGTGTTTGGCGAAGTGCCGGTGGTGGCCGGGCGCTCGCAGGCGCTGCTGCGCTCCGGCGCGCAGGCCGGTGATGACCTCTATGTCAGCGGCACACTGGGCGATGCCCGGCTGGCGCTGGAAGTTTTCCGGGGCACGACGTCAGTGCCGGCCCCGGTGTTTGCCGCCGCCCGTTTGCGCCTGGAGCAACCGACGCCGCGCGTCGCGCTGGGCCTGGCATTGCGCGGCATTGCCACGGCGGCGATTGATGTCAGCGACGGCCTGTTGGGCGACCTCGGCCACATCCTGAAGCAGTCCGGCGTGGGCGCCACCGTGAACACCGGTGTAGCTATTAATTTAATAGCTGCTTGCGCTTACTACACGGGGGCTAGAGGCCAATTTAACCTTGAAATTATGCCAAATCAATGGCTCGACTGGGTACTGGCGGGGGGCGACGATTACGAGTTGCTGTTCACGGCCCCGGCGTCTGCCCGCGCAGCAGTCACCGCCGCCGCCCAAACCAGCCAGACACCGGTCACCCGCATCGGCCACATTGACCTGGAGCGCGGCCTGCGTCTGGTTGACGGCCAGGGTCAAGCGGTGCCCAACACCACCACCTCGTTCGACCACTTCGCCTGAACCAGCGCTGCTGCCAACGGTCGCATGACGCCAGGGACAAGTTGGCTCCGCCCCGATAATCGCGCCATGTCCGAGAACAAGCTTTCTTTCGAAAATCCGCTGCCAGCCAACCCGGTGACACTCGGCCCCGTGCGGCCCAGCGTCAGGTTCATGCTGGCGCATCCGGCGCACTTGATTGCCCTTGGCTTTGGCTCCGGCCTGAGCCCGGTAGCGCCCGGCACCGCCGGCACGCTCTGGGCCTGGCTGGCCTTTCTGGCGCTGCAACCCTGGATGAATGACACCCGCTGGGCCTGGCTGCTCGCCGCCTCACTGCCCCTGGGCTGGTGGGCCTGCAGCGTGACCGCCAAAAACATGCGGGTGCTCGACCCCGGCAGCGTGGTGTGGGACGAAATTGCGGCGTTCTGGCTGGTGCTCTGGCTGGTGACACCGGCCGGATGGTTGGGCCAGCTGCTGGCGTTCGCCCTGTTCCGCTTCTTTGATGCCGCCAAACCCGGCCCCGTGGGTTGGGCCGACGCGCTGTTTCATGACGTCAATACGGCCACCGACCCCGCCGCCTGGCGCAAGGCCGGTTTTGGCATCATGCTGGACGACTTTGTGGCGGCCGCTTGCGCCCTGCTGGTGATCGCCGGCTGGCGGTTTTTCCAATGACACAATCGCTATCAAAACAAGAGCTGTCTACGCCCGATCTATGCAGGCTAGTGGCTGATTTAATGCTGAAAAAAGAGCTGAGGCTGGTCACCGCTGAAAGCTGCACCGGGGGTCTGATTGCTGCCGCCTGCACCGATCTGGCCGGCTCCAGCAACTGGTTTGAACGCGGCTTTGTCACCTACTCCAACGACGCCAAAACCGAGCTGCTCGGCGTCGAAGCGCGGCTGCTGCGCCGCGCCGGGGCCGTTTGCGAAGGCGTGGCGCGGGCCATGGTGGTCGGGGCGCTGGCCCACTCGCACTCGCACGCGCAAGTGGCGGTGGCCGTCACCGGCGTGGCCGGCCCCACCGGTGGCAGCCCGGCCAAACCGGTCGGCACGGTCTGGTTCGGCTTCGCCGTGCCGGGCCAGGTCATCACCGAGAAGTGCCACTTTGCCGGCGACCGCGCGGCGGTGCGGGCCGCCACCGTGCAGCACGCATTCACAAGGCTGGTGGAACTGCTGGGCTGAATCGCACCGTGAACACCAACGCTTAAATACTGACCCCATTGGAATGAGAGCACCCCATGAACTGGTTTGAAGATTTTGAGCCGCGCCACTTCGATGTCAACGGCACCCGCATCCATGCCCGTGTGTCGCGCGGCCTGCCGGGTGACCGGCCCGCATTACTGCTGCTGCACGGTTTTCCACAAAGCCATGTGATCTGGCACCGGGTGGCACGGCAACTCAACAAGGATTTTTATCTGGTCATGCCCGACTTGCGCGGCTACGGCGACTCGTCCAAGGCGCCCGGTTTACCTGACCACAGCAACTACAGCAAACGCGCCATGGCACAGGACATGGTTGAGGTGATGGATGCGCTGGGCGTGACGTCCTTCTATTTGTGCGGCCACGACCGGGGCGCACGCGTGGCGCACCGGCTGGCGCTGGACCATCCATCCCGGGTGCAGCGGCTGTGTGTGATCGACATCGCGCCCACGCTGGACATGTACGCAGCCACCGACTTTGAATTTGCCTGCGCCTACGACCATTGGTTTCACCTGATCCAGCCCGCGCCCTTGCCGGAGACCATGATCAACGGCAGCGCGCTGGCTTATCTGCACGCCAAGCTCGGCGGCTGGGGCTCACTCGGCCTGGACCACATCGAACCGGCGGCGCTGGCCGAATACGAACGGTGTTTCAGCAACCCCGCCACCATTCACGCGATGTGCGAGGACTATCGCGCCAGCGCCGACATTGACCTGACGCATGACCGCGCCAGCCGCGCCCGTGGCGACAAAATAGCCTGTGACATGCTGGTGCTGTGGGGCCAGCGCGGCGTAGTGAACCAGTTGTTCCAGCCGCTGGAACTCTGGCAGGCGCAGTGCGCGGGCAAGGTCACGGGGCAGGCGCTGCCAGCCGGACATTTCATCCCGGAGGAGTTGCCGCAGGAAACTGCCGCACAGCTGGTGACCTTCTTCGAGCTTGCGCGCTAAAGCGTGACTTGACAGACGGCGGCAACGTGCCCAAAGCTGTCAGCCCCTGGTCCACTCCTGAATGACGGCAATGGGGGCTGAAGCTGTCGCTCAGATGCATCCCACGACGGTCGATTGTCGGACCAGTATAAGTTTCAGCGGCAATTGGCGCCTTGATTGCGTATTCTCAATGGGTAGTCCCCAGTCTCTGTATTAAATCTCCAGCTGTGGAGTTCCCGTTCCGCGCCAAGATCACATGATCAAGAGCCGTCGGTCCAACTCCGCTATAGAGCGTCTGCCAATCGACACGACGCTTAGGATGCTTATCAACTGAAGCTATCAAACGGAGATTCATATGAACTACGAAGAACGCGACCCCTACGGCATGTACAAAATCAACCCCATCGGTGCGTCGGGGTCTGGCGTGCGCCAAGGACCCGGTCCCGATCTGATGGGCGCGAACACGCTCATTGGCAATGACGTCTACAACCAGAAAGATGAAAATCTGGGTGACATCAAGGAAATCATGCTCGATGTGCGGAGTGGCAGAGTGAGCTATGCGGTGTTGTCCTTTGGCGGTTTCCTCGGTATGGGCGAAAAACTTTTCGCGGTACCCTGGACTGCATTGACGCTTGATACGGTGAACAAGCGCTTCGTGTTGAACGTGGAGAAGGACCGCCTCAAAAGCGCCCCGGGATTCGACAAGGACCAGTGGCCCAATATGGCGGACCCGTCGTGGGCGCAGAGCATCCACGATTACTACGGGACAAAGCCGTACGCCAACGACGTGCCCTTTTAGGGGATTGCTTATGAAAGGCTTTGTGCAGGATATCGAAGATCTCGCCATCAAGAATGGCGAGTTTCGCCGGGTGCTTTACACGACAAAAAATTGCCAACTGGTCGTGATGGCGTTAAAGCCCAGGGAAGAAATTGGGGCGGAAGTCCACAAGCTCGACCAGTTCTTTCGCGTGGAGGAAGGGAGCGGTGAAGCGGTTCTCGATGGCGTTCGCACGGCGATTCGAGCGGGCTTCGCGGTAGTCGTCCCAGCCGGAGCGAATCACAACATCATCAATACCGGCAATGTTCCCCTGAAGCTCTACACGCTTTATGCGCCGCCGAATCATCGGGACGGTGTCGTCCACCATACCCGCGCCGACGCGCAGGCCGACAACGAACACTTCGACGGCAAAACGACAGAGTAACGAGTAAAAAACGAGCTCAATTGAGCGTTCGGCAGAGTTCGCCGGCGCAGCGTCTCATGATGTCCCCACTCAACTTCTGGAGTTCACTATGGCCTTTATTTACGCCGAAACAGTAAACGAACATGAGCCCGCACGCGGCTTGGAAGGCCCGCCAGCCCATGCCAGCGCGGTGTCGTGGAGCGCCATCGTGGCGGGAGCCTTCGCTGCCGCGGCACTGTCGCTGATCCTGTTGATGTTGGGTGTCGGTTTGGGCCTGTCCTCGGTCTCGCCATGGGGGCACTACGGCACAAGTGCCGCGACCTTCGGCGTATCGACCATCCTCTGGGTCACGCTGACGCAACTCCTTGCTTGCGCCATGGGGGGTTACCTGGCCGGGCGATTGAGAACAAAGTGGGTTGCAGTTCATACGGAGGAGGTCTACTTCCGCGACACAGCGCATGGCTTTCTCGCCTGGGCGGTCGCGTCGCTGGCGACCGCTGCGCTGCTGACCTCGGTGATTGGGTCAATCGTGGGTGCCGGAATTCAGGCTGGCGCAGTTGTGGCGGGTGGCGTCGCCAGCAACACGGCCGTCGCAACTGCGGGTGGCTCCGAGATGGCGAAGTCTGACAATGAGACGGGGCCGATGGGCTACTTCGTCGATTCCCTGTTCCGAAAAGACTCGAACACGGCAGTAGTCGCCACGGCCGCACCCCGGTCCGAAGTGTCCCGCATCTTCATAAACACCGTTTTCACCGGACCCCTGCCTGCAGAAGACATTCGCTATGTTGGTCAGCTCGTCGCACAGCGCACCGGGCTGTCCCAACAGGAAGCCGAGAAGCGTGTGACTGATACCTATGCACGCTTGCAGGCAAAACTGAATGATGCACAAGCCGCGGCGAAAGACGCTGCCGACAAGGCGCGCAAGGCTTCCGCCTATGCAGCGCTATGGCTCTTCATCTCGCTGCTCATCGGTGCATTCATCGCCAGCCTGGCGGCCACCTACGGCGGCCGGCAGCGAGACGCCTGACAGCAGCCCCAAAACTTCTAACTTTCGGAGGTAACTATGCGCTCACTAATTCTGCTTTTTCTTGGCATTCCGATCCCCATCATCATTTTGATCGCGTTGTTCGTGCGCTAACAACGATCAACTCCAAAAAACGTGAATAAGGAAAACACATCATGGCAACTGCAACCAGAAGGATGAGAAGCGAAAATATACGCCCAATGCCTTGGACCTAATCAGCTTGTAGACGTAAGCGCCGGCTGTGACAACGCAAGTCGTGCCGGTTTTTCGCGGTTGACCAAAATTCATCCGTACCACGAGTCTTAAAAGGATTTTCAATGAAAAATTCAACACTGATTTTGGCGCTGCTTGCCACACTGACACTGGCCGCCTGTGACAGGACGCCCACTGTCGTCACCGTTCCCGCCACACCCGTAGCGGTGCCTGGACCCGCGGGTCCCCAAGGCGCAACCGGTAGCGAGGGCGCGACCGGCAGCACGGGTGCAACCGGCAAGTCTGGCGACGGCACCACAGTGATCGTGATGCCCCCGGCTTCAGCGCCGGCGAACTGAATCCAGCCAATTACAACTCCAAGGAAAAACTATGAGTCTGGGAACCATTCTGTTGATCGTTCTGATCCTGATGCTGATCGGCGTCTTTCCGGCCTGGCCGCATAGCAGCAGCTGGGGCTACGGGCCCAGTGGTGTGTTGGGTTTGGTGGTTGTCATCATGATCGTGCTGCTATTGATGGGACGGCTGTAGCGCTTCATTCTGCAGCTTATGCTGAACAAAGGAATCATCATGAAGGCAGTCGTTTATAAAGGTCCTCGCGACGTAGTCGTCAAAAACGTCCCTGATGCCAAGATTGAAAAGGCAACCGATGTGCTTGTGAAAATCACGACCACGAACATTTGCGGCTCCGATCTGCATATGTATGAAGGCCGGACGAATATGGAGACCGGCAGAATTTTTGGACATGAGAATCTTGGAACGGTCATCGAGATCGGCAGCGCGGTCGAACGCATCAAACTGGGAGACCGGGTCTGCATGCCATTCAATATTGCTTGTGGCTTTTGCGAAAATTGCGAGCGTGGGCTCACGGGGTTCTGCCTCATTGCCAACCCCGGCAACGCGGGCGCAGCGTATGGCTTCGCAGGCATGGGGCCATACAGTGGCGGACAGGCAGAGCTATTACGTGTGCCCTATGCCGACTTCAACTGTCTGGTGCTCCCGCCCGATGCGCAGGAAAAGGAAAATGATTACGTTATGTTGTCCGATATCTTTCCGACCGGTTATCACGCCACCGAGCTCGCAGGCGTGCAAGCAGGCGATTCGGTTGTCATTTACGGCGCTGGGCCGGTCGGTCTTATGGCAGCGTACTCTTCGATCATCAAAGGGGCCAGCAAGGTCATGGTCGTGGACATGCACAAGGACCGACTGGCATTGGCAGAAAAAATAGGTGCTATTGCGGTCGATGACTCGGATGGGTCTGGCGTGGAACAGGTCATGGCGCTGACCGCCGGCCAAGGAGCGGATCGGGGGTGCGAATGCGTGGGCTATCAATGCTGCGACCACAAAGGGCATGAGGTGCCGAACCTGACGATGAACAATCTAGTGAAAACCGTGCGCCCGACTGGCGGTATCGGGGTGGTGGGGGTTTTCGTACCGGAAGACCCGAACGCCAAGGATAAATTGGCCAAGCAAGGCCAGATTGCGTTCGACTTTGGCCAGTTTTGGATCAAGGGCCAGCACATAGGGACTGGCCAGGCAAATGTAAAAGCATACAACCGCAAGTTGTGTAAGCTGATCGCAGAAGGGAAAGCGAAACCGTCCTTCATCATCTCGCACGAACTGCCACTCGACCGGGCGGCCGAAGGCTACGAAAACTTTGATGCGCGCAAGGATGGCTGGACCAAGGTCATTCTTAAACCGGGGCATTGATACCAGAATAGAAAAAGGAGTTGAACCATGAGTACGATGACGACCAAGGACGGTACGCAGATCTATGACAATGACTGGGGCACCGGACAACCGATGGTGTTCAGCCATGGCCGGCCTCTCAGTGCGCATAGCCGGGGGGATCAGAAGCTTCGAAAAACCGTGCCTCCCGTGATTGCAGTCGCGCTGTGCGTGCTATTTCTCCTCACCGTATCGGCATGCGGCGTGTTGACGAGCGACGCCGGCGTTCCGCTCGATCGACCAGCCAGCTTCACCGACAAACAGTGGCTCGGCAAGCAGTTGTTTTTCGACACCAATCTCTCAGAGCCGACGGGTCAGGCCTGCGTCGCGTGCCACGCGTCGCAAGTCGGATGGACCGGACCCGACGCGGTGACCAACTTGGGAGGCGCAGCGTATGAGGGCGCTGTCAAAGGTCGGTTCGGCAATAGAAAACCACCGTCGAGTGCATATGGCGGCGACAGCCCCATCTTGCATCTTGACGCTACGGACGGTTGGACTGGCGGCATGACCTGGGATGGCCACGCCCCCGGCCTGACGCTGGGAGACCCGCTGGCCGAGCAGGCTCTCCAACCGTTCGTGAACCCGCTGGAGCAGAACAACGCGAGCGCTGGCGTGGTCGTGGACAAGGTGAAGCAATCGACCTACGCGAACCTGTTCATGCAGGTGTGGGGCACGCACGCCTTCGACGACACCGTGACGGCGTACCAGATGATCGGCCGCTCGATTGCCGACTACGAGCGCTCCGCAGAGGTGAGCCCATACAACTCGCGGTTCGACACGTACCTCGCAACGGGCACTGGGCTGACCGCGCAGGAGACGCTGGGGCTCTCGCTGTTCAACGGCAAGGCGAAGTGCGCCAGCTGCCACACGAGCACCGCCGATCCTGCCAGCGGCAAGGTGCTGTTCACCGACTTCACGTACATCAACCTCGGTGCGCCGAAGAACCCAAGGAACCCGTTCTACTCGGAGCTCGCTTTCAATCCTCTGGGCGCGTCGTGGGTTGACCTGGGTTTGGGCGGGTACCTGAAGAGTGACGGCAAAGCCGCGTCGGTCTACGAACCCCAACTCGGCAAATTCAAGGTGCCAACACTGCGCAATGTCGACACGCGGCCGAGCGCCGGCTTCGTGAAGGCGTACGGTCACAACGGCTACTTCAAAAGCCTCGAGGACATCGTCCACTTCTACAACACCCGCGACCTACCCAGCGCCGGCTGGCCCGCACCCGAGTACGTGGCCAACATGACCAGCGAGGTAGGCAACCTCGGTTTGACACCAGCGGAGGAGGCGGCGATCGTCGCCTTCCTGAAGACGCTGAACGACACGAAAGCCCCATAGGATCAGAGTTCGACGATCCCCACCGATAAAAAAGGAGGTTCCCAGTGAGTACGATTACGTACGAAAGACGGTACACAAATATATTACAAGGACTGGGGCACAGGACAACCTGTGGTGTTCAGCCATGGCTGGCCCCTCAGTGCGGATACCCGCGCCGACGCGGAGGCTGATAACGAACACTTCGACGGCAAAACGACGGAGTAGAGATCTGACTGGACGACGGAGGAAAGATGAAAGCCTTGATCATAAGTGCGGACAATTTTGAGGACTCTGAGCTGCTGGTCCCCTACTACCGGCTGAAGGAGGCGGGCGTCGAAGTGACCGTGGCCTCCTTGAGCCGAGGCGCCCTCAAGGGCAAGCACGGCTACGACGTGGCCGTGGACAAGACCCTTGACGAGGTCAACCCCGACGACTATGCGATCCTGGTCCTGCCCGGAGGGGCGGCGCCGGCGTTGGTGAGAAAAGAGCCGAAGGCGCTGGAGATCGCCCGCAGCTTTTTTGCCCGCAGCAAACCGGTTGCCGCCATCTGTCACGGGCCGCAGATCCTGATCAGCGCCGGCCTTATGCAGGCGCGACGCGCCACGTGCTACAAATCGGTGGCTGATGAACTGAAAGAGGCCGGGGCGCTTTATGAGGACCGGGAGGTGGTTGTTGATGCCAATCTGGTCACGTCCCGGCAACCGGACGATCTTCCCGCGTTCATGCGTGAGACCATGAAGCTTCTTCAGCGTTAGATTGCCGTTCCAAGAAAGGTGGAAATATGAAACTTCCTGAATATGTCCCGAAAGACGAAGTGAAAAGAGAGTGCAAGGAATTGGGAATCAGAAATTGGGCAGCGCTTAAGAAACTGGTACCGAGCTTGGAAGAAGCCAAAATTATCAGGGCGGCGATAGGCGCGGCGGGCATCAGGATCGGCATCGAGGATTTTCGGGGTGGGCTTGAAGTTGAGCTTGAGCACGGAACGAAATACCCTGAGGCAAACGTGACGAACAACCATCCGATCCTGACGGGCAAGATCGTCATTGCGCATCTAAAGGAGACGCTGGATTATTACAGGCGCCTGAAAATCATGGAAACCGAGATCCTTATTCACAAGGCGCTTGTCGCGAAAGACGCCGCGAAGCTCGAAAAGTATCTGAAGAAACTCGCCAAAGATAAGCTCGAACTCAGCAAGTCGGAAGTGGGCCAACTAACGTGAATTGGGCGCTGAAGGAAATGAAAAATCGTAACAATTGGAACTTCTTAAAGTTAGCCAGTAAAAGATATTGTCGTGGACGGTCTGACCAACAGGAGTGAAACCATGTCAAACACCACGCCTTTGCAAGTGATGCTCACCCGAACGCTTGGCAGCATGGGAGAGAAAGTCTCGGCGATCGGGATCGGGATCTGTATCTGGCATGTCGGCTTGAAGGGGGTGGATGAGCAATTGAGCATCCGCATCATTCGCTCTATGCGCCGCCGAATCATCGGGAAGGCCTCGTCCACCATACCCGCGCCGACGCGGAGGCTGATAACGAGCACTTCGATGGCAAAACGACGGAATAGCGAGCCGACTGCGCACCCGGCGGCGGACATTTTGCCGGTGCCCTGCGCGAGATCAACGAAGACGATGCCTTGTTTGACTTCAATCATCCGCTGGCGAGCCAAACGCTGAAATTCGAAGCGAAATTTTTCGTCATACTATGACAGGTACAGAAAGCTGCTGCGAATTTTGTGCAATGCATATGTGGCGCGATTCGAAGGATAGAAAATGAATGCGGAAATACTACTCGCCCAACCGCGTGGCTTTTGTGCCGGAGTAGATCGCGCGATCGAAATCGTTGAGCGAGCACTCACGGAGTTTGGCGCACCGATCTATGTGCGCCACGAAATCGTACACAATGCTTACGTCGTCAATGATCTACGCAACAAAGGCGCAATTTTCATCAAAGAATTGCAAGATGTCCCGGGCGGCAATACCGTCGTTTTTTCGGCGCACGGTGTCTCCAAAGCCGTACAAGATGAGGCCGATGCACGCGGCTTAAGAGTATTTGATGCAACCTGCCCTTTGGTGACCAAAGTACATATCGAAGTGGCAAAAATGCGCCATGAAGGACGTGAAATCATCATGATCGGCCACCAAGGCCATCCAGAAGTGGAAGGTACGATGGGCCAGTCGGAACATGGGATGCATCTGGTCGAGTCTGCGCATGATGTGGAAAGACTGCAAGTGACCAATCCGAACATGCTGGGCTATGTTTCACAAACCACCTTATCTGTAGACGATACCATTGAAGTCATTCGGGCGCTGAAACGCAAATATCCAAGCATTACCGAGCCGAAAAAAGCCGATATATGCTACGCGACCACGAACCGGCAGGAAGCAGTGAAATTCATGGCGCCGCAGGTGGATTTCGTGATCGTGGTCGGCAGCCCAAATAGTTCCAACTCCAACCGCCTGCGTGAAGTCGCAGAAAAAAATTGGACTGAGGCATACATGGTAGACAACGCGACGCAAATCGATCTGGCATGGTTGGTCGGAAAAATACGCATCGGCGTGACCGCTGGCGCATCGGCACCGGAAGTTTTGGTGCAGTCGGTGATTGATCGCTTGAAGGAATGCGGCGCGAAAAGCGTACGAACACTGGAAGGCATAGAAGAACATGTTGCCTTTCCGTTGCCAAAGGGATTGAGCAAATTTCAGACAGCCGGGAGTTCAAGTCAGAGCTATGCCTGATTTGTATTCGGTTTTATCAAAAAACATACGAGATATCAGAGAAAGTAAATTTATTACCGTTCGTCTCGTGTGGTCACACATCAATTTGGAATAAGGTTTGCAATGGCGAAAAACAACATCCCGCGTCACGTCGGTTTCATTCCCGATGGAAACCGCCGCTGGGCCCTGGATCATGGCCTGTCCAAAGAAGCCGGATATGTCCATGGTATCGACCCGGGGTTGCTGCTGTATGAGAAATGTAAAGAATGCGGGATCAAGGAAGTCTCAATCTACTGCTTTACCCAGGACAACACCAAGCGGCCTTCCATTCAGAAACAGGCATTCAGCGAGGCCACCGTTGCATTCGCTTTAGAGATTGCACGTCGTGGCGCGGCTCTGCTTGTTGTCGGCGATGAGACCTCGACACAATTCCCCAAGGAATTAAAAGAATTCCGGCAGCGCCAAGGTGTTGGAATGAAGGTAAATCTACTCGTCAACTATGGCTGGGAATGGGATCTCGCCGGTCTTAAAAACGGCGGCCTGCGTTCAGATGAGGTTTCACGTCTGGATTTGATCGTACGCTGGGGCGGGGGATGCCGATTGAGCGGTTTTCTTCCGGTGCAATCGGTTTATGCGGATTTCTATGTCAGGGATGAATATTGGCCAGATTTTGATCCGCAGCATTTTGAGCACGCACTTGCCTGGTATAAAAAACAGGACCAGACACTCGGCGGGTAATGGCATCAACAGCCCTGTGACGGTTCACCGGCGGGAAAACAGGTGACGTACTCCGTTGGGAGCGCGGCATGACGTGCCTCAAGGGTGGTGGTGCAACGGGATGTTGTCTGACAGTGTCTCAGTCTCTTGGACCACGCGAACGGCGTGGTGTGGGATTTACTATGGTGTTGCAGCGAGCGTCCCGCTCGTCTACGCATTAACTTCACCAAGGAGCGCACATGAACTCATCCACCACTCAGCCGACAGGCGTAAAACCTGTTGACCCAGACCTTACCGAGCAGGCAGTTCCTGGACATGGTGTTCCGTCCCAGGATCCGAACCCTGCAGCTCAGCTTGCCCTCGATCCCGAGGAAGCCGAGCGGGAGTCAAAGTCCGTCCTGGTTGGGGGCGGCTTAGTGGC
>Ga0209123_1000132_pt1 | contig 113447 bp, 105 predicted proteins | sample BarGraIncu00431A_FD_184500 | JGI IMG/M metagenome (GOLD analysis project Ga0209123, IMG submission 184500) | Arctic peat soil microbial communities from Barrow, Alaska, USA - Barrow Graham LP Incubations 004-31A (SPAdes) (version 2) | ecosystem: Environmental > Terrestrial > Soil > Wetlands >... | reverse complement strand
ATTATTTCAAATGCCAGAGTGATATATCTCCACCAGATGTTGAAGCTCTTATTCGTAAGAATAGCCTGCCAATCCGTGATGGACGCAAAGACCCTCGCAAAGTCAAAGCAAAAGCAGTTGTAAGCTTTCTATATAGAGTAGCATAAAATATATTACACTTCAATTTTTTAGCAGGTACAGTTATCTGCTTTGTTTGCTTTGCTTAAAATAGTAACAAAAATAAGATAAGGCTAAATGAATCTATAATTTCAGTTTCATTTAGCCTTATCTTTTATAAAACTACACAATGTCTAATGTCAAATATTCTTAACTTAATGACATTGCTTGTATAGGGGGTCTTTTCTGTAAGCAACTTTAATTCACAAAATTAGTTGTAACACTAGATAATTTAGTATTTATACCTTTTAAGTCGGTTTCTTTAATCTTAGGTTGAATTTTTTTTAATTCAGGTTGGATTATTAAATTTTGTTCTTGTTCAATATTATTAACTTTATTCAGTATATCCTTTTTCAAACTTTCAGAATTAACTGTATACCCATAGGCTTCCTTAGTAATAATTATTTCGCCAAAATTGTTTTTAATAATTGCTGCGTCTTTTGCTTTTTTAGTATTCTCTTTAACAATAGCTTTAAGAACTGTATCTACAATAGCATAGCTATATGTATTATTAAGCTGAAAAATTTTCTTTCCAGGAGACTTTATAGAAAAATAGTTTTTTAAAAAATTCTCATTTCTGCCAATATCATAAGCTTTATCAATGATACTAATATAATTATTTTTCATATCAAGTTTTCCTGCATTAATTGTATATTGTGTGTCATTAACTTTTATAGTTATATTTTTTTTAGCAATGAGATTATTATAATTTTCAATAATAGCCTCTTTTGCCTCATCCTTTGTCTTTCCACCTACAGATATATTTTCTACCCACACTTGTGGATATATTTTTAACTTGTATTTTGACATAGTAGAATACATACTTATTACTTGTATCCCCACTACAGCAGAAATTATTCCTACTACAATAAATGCTGGTCTTCTTATTTTTTTCTTTTGGCTTCCTTTATCTAGAATAATATTTACCCGCAAGATTCTTACCTCTCTTCTTATAATTAATGTAAAATATTTACCATAAGTCTAATATTAAAACTATCTAAATTAACTCTATAATTCAATATTTTCAAATACTCCTTTGCCCAGAAAAATTATCAAACTACTAAATAGGATATTATAGGCAATAAATATCATGTAGGCTATAAACATTCCAGCAAAACTATATAATACTGTCAAAAGAACTATTCCTGGTGCAATTATTAGAACCAAGATTGCCATTCTTATAAGGGATTTAAATACTATGTTATTACCACTGCCTAAAATTCTCCTAGTAAGAATTCCACCATAGATGAAAAGAGAACCTATTGATACAAAGGCTATTATATTAAGAAGAATAAGAAGTATACTACTTTTGAATAATATTCCTGTTATTACAAATACTACAGTTCCATCAATGAGGTTTTTAAAATTATCAACTGTAGTTGCATAGATAACCTTTTTAAAGGCCTGGTCTGGTAGCATATAAATATATGGGTTTGATAAATCCTTTTGCCACTTGCTAGCAAAGGTAAAAATCAATTGAAGATATATCATGCCACCTAAGATCATTCTTAAATCTTTTAAAGGACTATATAATCCTGCAGTTATTGCTATAACTCCATATATAACAGACCCTATGTTTATAAATCCAAAACCAGTCTTTTTATACTCTAATATTTGTCTCCAAAATATAGCTGAGGCAAATTTTCCTTTTTTAGTGTACTGAACTTTTCTTACTCTAGGTTTTTTACCTGTCTGTATAAATACTTTTTCACCCCGACGGGTAGCGGAGATAGCTTTTTCTTTTAATTCAGTTGAAGCTAGCACATCTTCATAATAGTCAAGCTCAAAAGATTGAATTATATAACTGCAAAGGGCACCAGATGCAATAATTAGAGTTATATAAATAAAAAATGTTATACCAATACCATTCATTGAAGACAATATAATTGATCTTACCCAACCATATACCGGAATATAAGAAATGGCAGAACTATTTAGCAAGGATATAATAGCCGTGCCAGGTGACTTAGTTATATACAATTCTATAAAGTACGCTATAACTATAATTGTTCCTAAAATATTAAAAGTAGTTTTTAGAAAAAATTTATTTTTATCATTTTTAGATGCTATAGAATATAATAATATTTTTAGTATTGAATTAAAAATAAGCATAATAAATAAGCCGAAAACAGCAACTATAACTCCGTAGGACTTGATATTATTAAAACGGTAAAGTGTAGGCGCTTGAAATAAAATAAAAAACACTGCTATAAAGGATGTATATATTTGTTTTATAAATCCATATACTAAAATTTTTTGAGGACTTGTGGGAGAGATAAACACTAAGTTTATGTCAGCGCCTCTAAAAAAGGTTGCACCATTATTTATTGACGAATAAAGGTCTGGTGCGGTAAATATTAATATAACTATTCCCACAATAGTATTGTATAATGCTGGATCTAAAGTCTTTCGTTGGCTACTTTTATCACCACTAAAAATTAGGGTTAAAGACAAAAGGATAAAAACTATAATATAGCCAATTAACTTTGCTGGCTTTCGCTTTAGCTCTAACAAACTATTTTTCACGGATTTTTTTATTATATAAATTAAAGGCTTCATAGGTTGTCCTCCGTGGCTTCAAAGAAGAGTTCCTCTAGACTCTCATTCCTACTCATAAGCTCTTGTTTTGTACCGGATAGAACTATGTTTCCATTTTTCATTATCAATACCTTATCCCAAATTTCATCAACACTATCGATTATGTGAGTACTTATTAGAATAGAACAGCCTTTTTCTTTGAGCTCTATAAGTGCTTTTTTTAATTCTTTTATAGCTTTAGGATCTAAGCCCATTAGGGGCTCATCAAATAATATTACCTTAGGCTCTGTTATTAAGGCGCAGCAAATACTTACCTTTTGCATCATGCCCTTGGACAGCTCTTTTCCAAGTTTAGCTCTTTTATCACTTAAATCAAATCTTTCAAGTAAATCTTCAGCTTGCTGCTTATAGTCCGTTATTCCATAAGCAGCAGCCATATATTCTATATGTTCATAAACCGTAAGTAAATCAAACATGGCTGGAACTTCTGGTACGTAGGAGAACAACTTTTTCGCCTCAATACTCTTATTTTTGTGACCACAAATTGAAATATACCCAGCATATTTCAATAGTCCAGTAATGCATTTTATTGTAGTACTTTTTCCAGCACCATTTGGACCTAAAAGAATAGCAATTTCACCTTCATTAACCTGAAAGCTTATATTATTTACAACTAATTCTTTAGAATATTTTTTACTAAGATTTTGCACGATAAGCATAAGTTGATCTCCTTTAGTAGATAAATTTGTTGAAAATATAAGCTAGTAATCTTAAATACATTACTAGCTTATATTTTATGACTTCTTAAAATTAAAACAATAGTAAATGCACAAAACGTCTATTCAATAGCATGAAAAGAAATTTAATCATTAAGACTTGTGTTTGCATTCTTTATTCTGCTTTTCATGGACAACCGATTTCTTCTAAAAGCTTGCTTAAAAGATATTCTAAAAACAGTATAATTATCTTCAAAGATTAACTGAAGATCACTGCCGGTTTTTTCAACAATCTTTTTTATATTGTAAAGACCATAGCCTCTGTTTTTTCCTTCTTTAGTAGAAAACCCTATATCAAATATACTACTTATATTATCTGGTTTTATTGTTATTCCACTATTTTTAACCTCTATAATATTATTACTTCCTTCAGTAAGTATATTTAATATAACAAACTTGTCATTGCTACTATTTTTAATGGCTTCAAAAGCATTATCTAATAGATTATTTAGTATATCTGAAATTTCATAATCATTTAAATTATTTTCTAATGAATTATTTGTTACATTAAATATTAATTTTATATTTAATCTATTTGCTTCAGACAATTTATTATAAATTATAGCTTTAATTATAATATTATCTATATATAGAATATCTTCGATAAGGCTATTAGAACATTTTAATGAACTTATATACTTCTTTAATTCATGTTTAACATCTTGGTCATTTGCTATTTCTACTATTGCATTTATTGTGTTTAAATGATTTTTAAAATCATGCTGTTTACGTCTAATATCTTCTATTATATCAATTAAAATAGGGGCGTACTTATTCTGAACTTCTAAAACCTTTTTATCTTCGCTTATTTTAACAATATAGTAATATAAAAATATATTTGTGGACAACATAAATATGACAATTAAAATATATAACAGCAAATTGTTCAATATTATATTTTTATTATATTCCCATATAAACTTAGAGAATAATGTGTATAATCCTAAATTAATTATAAAATAATATAATATCTTAGATTCTACTTCAAGGAAATTACTTGCTTTTTCAGCAAAATTACATCTTAATATAAAAATAATAAAAATTAATTCGCATAAAACAAGTGTAATATTCATTATAAATTTATCTGAATATGTAAATCCAATGAAAGTTATAAAAGCAATTAGAAATGATTCCATTACCATATTTATAGAAAAAAACATAATAAATTCTAATGTGGTTTTGATAAATGGTTTCTTATAAGTAAATTTAATTAAGAATATTATACTTATAAAACTGATAAATACATTTAAGTAAATATTCATTTTGTTTGTTGCAATCATTATGCCGGCGCTTATTAAAATTATAAAGAAATTTTTAAACCAATTATTATCATCTTTTAAAAAAAACTTTGACCATAATATCATGAATATAGTTAATTCTACAGAATTAACTAAAAACTCTTGTAGTATATATATCATTTATTCAGCTCCTGACGTAATAAATTTAATTTGAAATAATTATTGAAAATCTTCCATTATAGTACTTTTGAATTTGTAACCTAAAAGAGCATTTTTATCATAATTTTCAAAATGTATTTCACTTAATTTATTATCTATATGCTGTATTTCCCGTATATGATTAATATTAACAGCAAAGGACTTGTGGCACTGAAGTATATTAGTACAATTTATAAGCTTAATAATGTTCTTTAGAGCTAATTTATTAATTTTATAAACACCATTTACTGTATGTACCAAACATGTTCTAAGTTCAATTTCTATAAAAAATATTTCATCAACAAATATCTTTACCTTTATACCTTTTCTAACTTCAAAAACTACATAGCGCTTCGCTTTTTTAGTTCCTGATATATTATTACCATTTAATATATATCGTTTTGTCATATTCATTACATCAGATATATCATAGGGCTTTAGGATATAGTCATAACAATGAACTTCTTTAAAGGCTTGATTTATATATTCAATATGGGTTGTTAAAAAAATAATCAAGCTAAATTCGTATCTTGGTATTTTTCTAAGCTCAATTGCAAAATCTAATCCTGAAGAATTTTTTAGTGAAATATCTATGTAAAATATATCTATATTATTCATACATGTAATTTCTAGGGCTTCATCTTTATCTTCACATTCATATATATTTATAGTTTTATCTATTTCTTGCACCATTTTTTTTAAACTTATTCTTTGTAATTTATCATCCTCTACTATTAGCACGTTCATCTGCATTTCCCCCTATTCATTAATTAGCAAAATGTTTTTTATTAGAACAAAAAATCCCACTCGCGTTTTGATAATTCCGGGAGAATGTATCATATTTATTGGAACTACTTGGTTTAATTTTACTATGTACTACCTATAATTTCAAGTTTTTATAATATATAACTCGGATTTGGTGATGTAAGATTAGGAGTGCTACCCTCATGCCACTTGCCATGTGGGTGGCACCTTTTTACCTTTTTATTCCTCTTCATATTGTTTAGCAATTTTATCTGCGCGTTTTTTTGAAAGTAAGTTCAATCCCCAAGAAATCAAAAGTGACATAGCGAATGTAATTAAAAAAACAATGGTGATTTCTATAAATAAAGAAAAACTCTTTTGTTGACTTTGTAAATGTTTTGTGTGGTTTTGTATTACTAAAACTGTTGTAATGGTTAAGCTTGTAACTAAACTGCTGAGTAGGGACCATCCCATCACATGTTTTTTTGTACCAACAGTACCGTTACTGTATACGTCACTACCTTTCATGAGATTTCCTAAAACAATATAGAGTGAACCACCGAAAAATGCAATGAATTCCGTCATATAAGATATAAAAGGTTCATTTAATAAGAATTGTTTATACAATATAGAAGCTAATAAAAACATAGATACTAATTGATACGCACCACTAGCTATTTTACGTTGCTGCTCCACAACTCTTTCGTCCTTTAATTTGTTGTTTATCATTTTCATTCCCCCCAAAATAAATCATTTAGTGTTTTATTTAATGCATTGCATATGGCAATGCAAAGATTAAGTGATGGATTGTAATTTCCTGTTTCGATCATACCAATTGTTTGTCTTGTGACTCCTACCTTTTCTGCAAGTTGTTCCTGGGATAAATCGCATTCTACACGAGCGATTTTCATACGTTTATTCTTCAATGGCAAAACCTCCCTGTAATATTATTGTAATACTTAAAAATCTAAATGTCAAATATATATTGCATTTAGTAATATATATTATTCAGAAACTTACGAGCAATTATATAGTTGAAATATTAAAAGGAAATAATATATTTTATTATTTGGGTCGAACTTAGCCTAAATGTAATATAATAATTATCTAAGAACTAAAAACAAAGAATGGAGGTATAAAATGAGTTTTATAGGTAATATCATTTGGCTATTATTTGGCGGAATAATTGCAGCTATTGCATGGTCTTTAGCTGGCATAATTTTATGTGCTACAATTATTGGAATACCCTTCGGTATTCAATGTTTTAAAATTTCGATATTTGTATTGTGGCCTTTCGGAAAAGAAATAGAGCTTGGTAATTTTGGAGTTGGAGGCTTACTTTTTAATATCATCTGGATTATTTTTTTAGGATGGGAGTTTGCCATAACACACCTTATTATAGGTGTAATTTTTTGTATAACAATTGTAGGGATACCATTTGGGCTTCAGCATTTTAAATTTGCTAAACTTGGGCTCATCCCTTTTGGAGCGAAAATACACTAGATATAAATACTAAGGTGCCACCCACATGCCACTTGCCATGTGGGTGGCACCTTTTTTAGGAAAAGTAAGTATATGGGACATTTACATATCTATGAAATTATGATTATCGTTTACTAAGTCAAAATCTTCAATGTTCTGCTTTTGACTACTGGTTCAAACAATGTTATACCTAAATGGTCTGGTTTTACAAAATTAGATTTTCGTATTTTAAGCATGACAAAATCATACAACAAGTAGGTGAAATAATGAAGTACTTAAGACAACTAATGATTATTTTAATTCCGTATCTTATTGGTATCATATTACAATTAACATTCAATTTGCCAATTCCAGGATCAGTTATTGGACTTATTTTACTGTTCTTAGGGCTACAAATAGGAATAATTAAAGTTGAAATGATAGAAGAACTTTGCGAGTTTCTTTTATCAAATATGTCTTTTTTCTTTATTCCTGCGGGGGTAGGTCTAATGACAGCCTTTGGCGTGCTAAAAGGAAAATGGATACCATTTATTATTATAGTTGTTTTTTCTACGTGTTTAGTTTGGATTGTAACAGCCTTTGTAGTTAAATTTCTAAGGAGTGGACGTAAATATGAATGATCTAATTAGTTCACCAGTTTTTGGTGTAATAGCATCCCTTATGGCTTATGAAATTGGAATTTACATAAAGAAGAAAGGAAAACTTTCAATTTTTAATCCACTTATGATAGCCGTTATTATATTAATATTTTTTCTTACAAAGTTACATATTAAATATGAAGACTACAACAAAGGAGGTCAAATAATTTCCTTTTTCTTATTTCCTGCAACGGTGGCGTTAGCACTGCCCATGTATAAGAAATTTGCACTATTTAAAAAAAATGCCATTGCAATACTTATAGGAATTTTTAGTGGTGCTATTGTAGGTTTTTTATGTGTGGTTTTTCTTTCAAAATTATTTGGATTTTCTAATGTGCTTATTGAATCATTGATACCTAAGTCTATAACAACGCCTATAGGAATTGCATTATCAAATCAGTTAGGTGGATTTTCATCAATTACTGTTGTAGCTATAATAATCACAGGGATTATAGGTTCAATTGGTGGTCCGTTTTTATATAGTGTATTCAAAATTAAAGATAGTGTTGCTCTAGGAATTGCTATGGGTGCTTCTTCCCACGCACTGGGTACAGCAAGGGCTATGGAAATAGGGGAAACTGAGGGAGCAATGAGTGGTATAACTATGGCTATTTCAGGAATTGTTGCTGTTCTTTTATACCCTACTTTATGGAAAATGTTTCTTGTGTTCTTAAAATAATTTTTTTGAAATATAATGTGGTTTATTAAGGAGGAAATTAATGCGAAAAGATGAAATTAGAAGCCCACTAAATAATTTATTTAATTCAATAGATAATCTATTATCAGATGAGAAGGAGGAAAAATTAAGAAGCAAATTGGGAAAAGAAATACGCAAGTGTATTTTTACAGATGACATAATTGAAAAACTCAATGAGAATGATTTTTCAGGATTGGTGGAGGAAGAAAAGAAAATTACGGTGCTTTTTTCTATGATATTTCCTGTTTTTGTTGAGAAGAATGATGTAACCTTTAGGTTGTATAAGCATAAAATTGAAGTTGATTTATCAGATGAAATGAGTGACAGATATATTTATATGTTTTCAGATGGGAGACTTACATCTGGATTATTTCAATGTTTTAAGCTTTATGATGATGAATATGTTTATGGAATAAAAAAGATAATAAATATAATCCCAAGTTTTAGAGAAGCTATAAAACAGGAACTAGTAAACTTAGATCAAAATGAAAAGGTACAAAAACAAAAAATGGGAACCTATAAGGATAGGGAAGTAATGGCTAAGAGGAATTTTAATGAGCTATTAAAAAGCTTAAATAAATTGAAATAAGGGAAATAAGGGAAATAAGGTGCCATCCACGTGGCAATGGCATGTAGATGGCTTTTTTTATTTTGCATATTGTTCCAAAAATTTGACATCATACAGAAAATAAAATTGCATTCTCATAAAAAATACTGTATTCTAGTTAGTAAAGAATAATGAATATTAAAGTGCACAAAAGCTTAATACAGGGGGTAATAACAGTGAAAAAATTTAAAAGAGTACTAGTAGCAAATAGAGGCGAAATTGCCATAAGAATTTTTAGAGCCTGTCATGAACTTGGAATTCGTACGGTAGCAATTTATTCCAATGAGGACAGATATTCACTTTTCAAATCTAAGGCAGATGAAGCTTATTTAATTGGAAAAAACAGAAATCCAGTTGAGGCATATTTGAACATTGACGAGATAATCAGTCTTGCACTTAAAAAAGGAGTAGATGCCATTCATCCAGGGTATGGCTTTTTATCAGAGAACCCTGAATTCGCGAAAAAGTGTGCTGAAGCAGGTATTGAATTTATCGGACCTACAGCGGAAATGATGGATAAACTTGGGGACAAAATTAAATCTAAAATTGTAGCAAAAGCAGTAGGAGTGCCTACAATACCTGGTGATGAAAAAAATATTGAAACACTAGATGAAGCAAAGAAACTTGCAGAGAAATGTGGATATCCTGTTATGCTAAAGGCAATTGCTGGTGGCGGTGGACGAGGTATGAGGATTGTAAGAAACGGAGGGGAACTCGCCTCTTCTTATAGAAGTGCTAAAAGTGAAGCAAAGAAGGCATTTGGTATTGACCTTCTTTTTATAGAGAAATATCTTGAAAAGGCTAAACATATAGAAGTACAGGTTCTTGGAGACAAATTTGGTAATATTGTTCATTTGCATGAGCGAGATTGCTCTATTCAAAGAAGGCATCAAAAGGTTGTAGAGTACACTCCTGCTTTTTCAATATCGCAGGAAAAAAGAAATGAAATCTGCAATGATGCCTTAAAAATAGCTAAATCAGTGAATTATAGAAGTGCTGGAACCTTGGAGTTCTTAGTAGATGCTCATGGAAATCATTATTTCATAGAAATGAACCCTAGAATTCAAGTCGAACATACCGTTACAGAAATGGTAACAGGTATTGATATAGTTCAAAGTCAAATACTTATAGCAGAAGATTACGCTCTAAATTCCGAAAGTATTGGAATCTACTCTCAAGAAGATGTTAAAGTTCACGGTTATTCTATTCAGTGCAGGATAACAACAGAAGATCCTTCTAATAACTTTGCACCGGATACTGGGAAAATAGAAGAATATAGAACAGGCTCTGGATTTGGAATAAGGCTAGATGGCGGGAATGGGTTTGCTGGGGCGGTAATTAGTCCTTACTATGATAGTCTTTTGGTAAAGAATATTTCATGGTCTAGAACGTTTCATGATGCTATAAAGAAGTCAATTAGAGCTGTGGAGGAAACTAGAATTACAGGAGTAAAAACAAATATAGGTTTTCTAATTAACGTATTAAATCATCCTACTTTTTTAAAGGGAGAATGTAATACAGGTTTTATTGAAGAAAATCCTGAATTAATATCCATTGAACCTCAGGCAGATGGAGAAAGCAGAGTGCTAAAATTTATTGGAGATAAAGTAGTAAATGAAACTAACGGAATTAAAAAGTCTTATGATGTGCCAGTAGTTCCTAAAATTATAATGCCTCAAAAACTAAGTGGTACAAAACAAATTTTAGATTTGCAGGGAACGGAAGGTCTTTTAAAATGGATTAAAGGTCAAAATAAATTATTATTAACAGATACCACCATGAGAGATGCTCATCAATCATTAATGGCAACTAGAATGAGGACAAAGGATATGTTAAAGATAGCAAAGGCTACCTCTGTTTATGGAGGAGATTTGTTTTCCCTTGAGATGTGGGGAGGTGCTACTTTTGATGTAGCATACCGCTTTTTAAATGAATCACCTTGGGAAAGGCTGACTCAACTTAGAAAAAGAATTCCTAATGTACTTTTCCAGATGTTAATACGTGGAGCAAATGCAGTAGGATATAAGAATTATCCGGATAATATAATCCGTGAATTTATTAAAGAATCTGCAGATACAGGTATTGATGTTTTTAGAATTTTTGATTCTCTAAACTGGTTAAAAGGAATGGAAATTTCAATTGACCAAGTTATTAAAAGTGGCAAGGTTGCAGAAGCTTGCATTTGTTACACAGGGGATATTTTAAATAATAAAAAAGATAAATATAATTTAGATTATTATATTAAGCTAGCTAAGGAAATTGAAAAAACAGGAGCTCATATCTTAGGAATAAAAGATATGTCAGCATTACTTAAGCCTCATGCTGCATTTAAGTTAATAAATGCTTTAAAGCAAGAAGTAGGAATGCCTATTCATCTTCATACCCATGATACTACAGGAAATGGAGTTGCTACAGTACTTATGGCAGCTGAAGCTGGTGTGGACATTGTAGATACCGCGTTTAACAGTATGTCAGGGCTTACAAGTCAACCAGCATTAAACTCAATTGTTGCAACGCTTAGGAATACTGATAGAGATACTGGTATAGAACCAAAAGGAATTCAGGAAATTTCAGATTATTGGGATGCAGTAAGACCAGTTTATTACAAATTTGAATCTGAACTTAAATCTGGTTCCGCTGAAATATATAGATACGAGATTCCAGGAGGTCAATACTCTAATCTTAAACCGCAGGTAGAAAGTTTCGGCCTTGGACATAAATTTAATGAAATTAAAGAGATGTATAAAATGGTAAATGAAATGGTAGGGGATATTGTAAAGGTAACTCCATCATCTAAAATGGTTGGGGATTTTGCAATATTTATGGTTCAAAATGAGCTTACTCCAGAAAATATATATGAAAAAGCAACTAATATGTCTTTCCCAGATTCTGTTGTAGCATATTTTAAAGGGATGATGGGTCAACCAATGGGAGGATTTCCAGAAAAGCTTCAGAGATTAGTTTTAAAGGGCGAGGAGCCAATTACCTGTAGACCTGGTGAATTACTTCCAGATGAGGATTTCAATGTGATAGAAAAACACTTAATAGAGAAATTTAATATTACTCCAGATAAAAAAGATATATTAAGCTACTCATTATACCCTGAGGTATTCGATGGCTATATGAAATATATTAAGGAGTTTGGGGATTTAAGTAGAATCGGGAGTGATGTTTATTTTCACGGGCTCGACGAGGGTGAAACCTGCGAAGCCAAAATTGCTGATGGAAAAACTTATATGATAAAGCTTGTACACATTGGTAAGTTAGATTTAGAAGGCAACAAAGTTCTTGTTTTTGAGGTGGATGGAAATAGAAGAGAAATAAAAATAAAAGATAAAAACAACAAAGTTATGAAAGATTTTCAAACTATAGAAATGGCTGATGCATTAAATCCATTAGAGATTGGATCACCAATACCAGGAACTATTATATCCATCTTAGTTGCAGAAGGAGATACAGTAACTGAAAATCAGCCATTAATGGTTGTGGAGGCTATGAAAATGGAGACAAGGGTGAGCGCTTCAAGTGCAGGCGTGGTTGAGTCAATTAATGTTAAAGAAGGACAGCAAGTAAAGGCTGGAGAACTTTTAATTAATTTAAAATAGAAGGAGCCACCCACGTGGCAAGTGGCATGTGGGTGGGAATAAAAAACGGTGAATTTTGGGAAATTATATTGTACAATCTAGGCCGTTTTTAATGAATATTTCTTTATATTCTTGCAAATCTTCTTCATGTAGCTGAGCAACATCTACAAATTTATACTCTTTATTTAATAAGGAGTATTTTTTTTGCCCAAATTGATGGAATGGTAATAGATTTACCTTTATTGCACCTACTTCTTTTAATAGATTACAAAAGCTTTGTGCATCTTCCAAACTATCATTAATGCCTGGTATTACTGGTATTCGGATAATAACTTCCACTCCTTGGTTAATTGCAGTTTTTAAGTTGAGGATAATGTTTTCGTTATAAACCTTCGTAACAGCATGGTGTTTTTGGCTATCATAGTGCTTAATGTCAAACAAAAGCAAATCAATATTTTCGATAAAAGCTTGAAAAATCTCTGGCGAAGCATATCCTGTAGTTTCACAAGCCGTATGGATACCCTGCTTTTTTAGTTGCGTTAGTAAATAAATTGCGAATTCATGTTGTTGTAATACCTCACCACCTGACAAGGTAACGCCACCATTAGATTCTTCGTAAAAGTCTTTATCCTTCATAACCTCTTTCAATATATAATCAATGCTTCTGTATTCGCCGAGTACGGTGGGAACTTTACTTTCATCCAAGGCAAGCTGCGGTGTACCACATTGTGACTCTGGATTACTGCACCAAAGGCATTTCAATGGACAGCCTTTAAAAAATACTACTGTGCGGATACCTGGTCCATCGTGAATGCTATATTTTTGAATATTGAAAATGCAAGCAGTTAAATTGTCCATCTCAAAGCTCCTTATATACTTTTATTTAAAAATTTTTACTAACTTTATAGTAACATGGACATATTTTAAAGTAAAGCAAACATTTCATACAAAACTTATTTACTTACGAATGAAATTTATTATTGACTTACATAGTATGTTTGTTATAATTAGATTGTGGATAAAGGGTAGTTTGTTTCATTAGAAACTAATTTCTTTCTTTTTGAAACATCTAGGATATAATTTGTATAATAATTAAGAAAGAAAGAAAGGAAGAATTCCATGAACTATAGACATGTAAAATTATTAGAGCTTGTAAATGCAAGTGGCCGTATTGAGGTTGCTGCACTATCAGAAAAGCTAGATGTATCACAAGTTACAATCCGAAAGGATTTAGCACTACTTGAAGAAAAAGGTCTAATAAAAAGGGAACATGGTTTCGCTGTAATGGTTAATAGTGATGATATTAGCAACCGCTTGGCTTTAAACAATGAAGTTAAACATAAAATTGCTACCTTAGCTGCGAAACTAGTTGTAAATGGTGAAACGGTTATGATTGAATCTGGTTCTTGTTGCGCGCTACTTGCTGAGGAACTTGCAAACAATAAACGGGATATTACCATCATCACTAATTCTGCATTTATAGCATCATACATTAGAAAATGTCCAGATGTTAAAATAGTTTTGCTTGGTGGCGATTACCAGAAGGAAAGTCAAGTTGTTGTTGGACCTCTTACCCGTAAATGTGTTGAAGATTTTTATGTAGATAAGTTGTTTGTTGGAACAGATGGTTTTACTGAGAAAACAGGTTTTTCAGGCAAAAATCATATGAGAACCGAAATCGTACGTGCAATGGCTGAAAACGCAAATAAAGTTATTGTATTAACTGAATCTAGAAAATTTTCGAGGCAAGGTGTAGTGGCTCAGTTTAAAACTAATGAAGTTACTACGATAGTTACTGATAACAAAATACCAGAACAAGTTAAAAATATATTACTGAAAAATAATGTAGATGTACAAATAGTGTGTAAGGAGGACAAATAATGAGTTACTTTGGTGAATTAACTACAAGAATGCAGGATTTTCGTAAAGATTTATTAAATGCAAAGCCTATGGTATGTGTAGAGCGTGCCAAGTATACCACGGAAAGTTACAAGTTACACGCAGACAAACCAATGGTTTTGCGTAGAGCCTTAATGCTTGAGAATATACTGAAAAACATGAGCATATACATCGAGCCACAAACTCTAATTGCAGGAAATCAAGCCTCTTCTAATCGTTCTGCTCCAATTTTTCCGGAATATGCAATGGATTGGGTGATTGAGGAACTTGATGAGTTTGATAAACGTGATGGCGACCGTTTCTATATTACAGAAGAAAATAAGCAGGAGCTAAGAGATATAGCTCCTTATTGGGAGCATAACACCTTAAAAGATCGTGGCCTTTCAGCTATACCTGCTAAGAGTAAAGTATTTTATGATTTAGGCATTATAAAGGCCGAGGGCAATATTACCTCTGGGGACGCTCACTTAGCTGTTAATTACGAAAAGCTTTTAAAATATGGTTTAGCTGAGTATAAGAGACGTACCGAGGAGAGGCTTGCTGCTTTAGATTTAACTGATTATAAAAATCTAAATAAGTCTTATTTCTATGGTAGTATTATCATTGTTTTAGAGGCAGTAGTTTCTTTCACGAAGCGTTACGCTGACCTTGCTTTAGGGCAAGCGCAAAGGTCGCAGAATGATAAACGTAAAGCGGAACTTCTAGAAATGAGCCGTATTTTGAATAAAGTACCTAATGCACCGGCAGATAATTTGCATGAGGCTATCCAATCATTGTGGATGGTACATTTATGCTTGCAAATTGAGTCAAATGGTCACTCACTTTCTTATGGAAGAATGGACCAATATTTATATCCATTCTATGAGAAGGACCTTACACTAGGAATTGTTACAAAGGATTCCGCTTGTGAACTACTAACAAATTTATGGTTAAAGACCTATACCATTAATAAAATTCGATCTTGGAGTCATACTCGATTTAGTGCTGGTAGTCCACTTTATCAAAATGTTACTGTTGGCGGTCAAACAACAGATAAAAAAGATGCCATTAACCCACTATCTTACCTGATTTTGCGGAGCACAGCACAAACTAAGCTGCCACAACCCAATTTAACTGTTCGCTACCACAGTGGACTAGATGATACCTTTATGAAAGAGTGTATAGAGGTTGTTAGGTTAGGTACGGGAATGCCTGCTTTTAACAATGATGAAATTATCATTCCTAGTTTTATTGAAAAAGGTGTTATGGAGGAAGATGCCTACAATTATAGCGCTATTGGATGCGTTGAGGTGGCTATTCCTGGTAAATGGGGCTATCGTTGCACAGGTATGAGTTTCTTAAACTTTGCAAAGAGCTTTATGATTGCATTAAATGATGGTGTTGATATTGATAGCGGAATTAAAGTATGTCAGGGTGTTGGTCATTTTAGAGATATGGAAAGCTTTGATCAAGTGCTTACTGCCTGGGATAAAATCATCCGTGAGTTTACACGTCACAGTGTTATTATTGATAGTTGTGCAGATATTGTGCTAGAGAAAGAAGCTGCGGATATTTTATGTTCTGCTTTAGTTGATGATTGCATAGATCGTGGCCTAACTCTAAAAGAGGGAGGTGCAGTTTATGACTTTATTAGCGGTCCACAGGTTGGCATTGCAAATCTTGGGGACTCTCTTGCTGCCATCAAAAAATGTGTATTTGAAGATAAGCTCTTTACTCCAACGAAATTATGGCATGCTTTAGTAAATGACTTTGCAGGTGATGAGGGAAAGAATATTCAAGAGGCATTAATTAATGGTGCACCGAAATATGGTAACGACGATGACTATATTGATCTGCTACTAAAGGATGCTTATGAGGTATATATTGATGAGATTAGTAAATACCATAATACAAGGTATGGACGTGGTCCTATTGGCGGAGTGTACTATGCTGGTACTTCTTCAATCTCTGCAAATGTTCCACAGGGAGCCTCGACTTCAGCAACGCCAGATGGGAGGCGAGCACATACTCCACTTGCTGAAGGGTGTTCTCCAAGTCATGGAATGGATAAAAGTGGTCCCACATCTGTGTTTAAATCAGTTTCTAAATTGCCTACTGATAAAATTACAGGGGGAGTGCTTTTAAACCAAAAGGTAAATCCACAAATGCTTGCAAAAGAGGAAGATAGGATGAAACTTATTATGCTCATAAGGACGTTCTTTAACCGCTTGCATGGTTTCCATGTTCAGTATAATGTTGTATCAAGAGAAGTTTTACTGGATGCACAAAAGCACCCAGAAGACCATGGGGATTTAATTGTGCGTGTGGCAGGCTATAGTGCATTCTTCAACGTATTATCAAAACAAACCCAAGATGATATAATCGAGCGTACGGAACACATAATATAATATATTAAAAAGATCGAATATAAATAAAGCCAACCTGTAAATAATTACAGGTTGGCTTTTTATGAAGAGATTATTTAAATATTTCTTTACTTAATCTTCGCCAAACTTACTTTCTATAAGGCCTACTAAAGCCTCCATAGCTTCTTTTTCATCTGTACCTTCTGTGCGAATTTTAATTTCTTCACCTTTTTTTAGACCTAAACTCATTATGTTTATTATAGATTTAGCATTTGCAACTCCAGTACCATGTACAATGCTAACAGTAGACTTAAATTTACTTGCAGTTTTAGAAAATACAGAGGCAGGCCTTGCATGCAACCCTTGTTCGTTTAATATTTTAACAGTCATTTCCATTAATATAACCTCCCAAATTTAACTATTTTACATCTAAAGTTGTTTTTCCTATGCCATATACACTTTCCCAATCATTTACGAATTGATTAATACTCCAGTCAGTAAGAGGATGTGCAAGCATTGCATCTAATATCTCTGGATTTACAGTTACAGATTGCCCACCTGCAAGAGTTACATTGTGTACTTGTTGAACGTTTTTAAAAGAAGCAGCTAAAACTTTTGCATCTATATCATATTGCTCGAACAATTGAACTATTTGAGCTACAACAGAGACTCCATCTCCACTAATGTTATCTATTCTATTAACATAAGGAGCAACAAATTCAGCTCCAGCCACTGCTGCCATAAGAGCTTGCTGCGCTGTAAAAATTGCTGTAGCAGTTGTTTTTATACCCTTTTGTTTAAGTATTTTCATTGCTTTTATTCCCTCGGGTATAACTGGAATCTTAATATAAAGATTTCCACCAATTACGCTATTTAAATATTCAGCTTCTTCAACCATTTTTTCGGCAGTTAGGCTAACAGCTTGTACATGAAGCATTGACTCATCACCTATAATTTTTCTGATATTCTTTAAAATGTCTAAAAAACTTTTGTTTTCTTTAGAGATGATTGTTGGGTTTGTAGTAACTCCATCCATTGGGTAAAAGTTGTAAGCTCTTTCTATAGCCTCTAAATTTGCAGTATCTATTAAGTATAACATATATATCTCTCCTCTAATTTATAATTTTATTTTAAATTCTTTTAAACATTTGGCAATTCCATCTTTTGACTCTGAAAACTCTAGACCATAACTTTTAATTTTATCAGTACATAGCCTTACATCTCTCGTATGGTCTTTGTATTTTTCTGAGTCCACTTCTAATAATTCCTCTATTCTATGTTGTAACCCAACTTCTTTAAATATTAAAGAACAAATATCATATCGGTTTAAACTATTATGACTTCCAACATGATAAATGCCATAAGGAATTTCAAATATCATTGGAAATTGGTCTATAACTTCATGAACATAAGTTAGGCCTCTATACTCGTTTGTTGTAACCTTTGTTTTTTTACCTTGCAGTATAGCAGTTAAAGTATCCCAAAGTATATTAGGGGACATACCACAATTTCGTTCAGGGATACCGAAGAGCCAAGTGAATCTTACAACCCAAAGTTCATCTAATACTTCTTTTAATAAGCCTTCAGCTTCAAGTTTGTTTTTCCCATACATTGTATCTGGACAAGGAGTATCCTCTTCTGTATATGGTCCGCTTTGAGCATTGCCATTAAAAACTTGCTCAGAACTAATAAATATCATTTTTGCGTGTACTTGTTTGCAAGCTTTTGCCACGTTTATTGCTCCTGTAACATTGATTTTATATGCAAGTTCAGGATTTTTGTCGCAAAATTCAGTACTTGCTATGGCAGCTGCATGAATAACATAATCAGGGTTAAAGTTTTTAATAGTTACAGTTACTTTTGCTTCATCAGTAATATCAAGCATAGGTACATCTGTTGAGAGAATTTCATAAGTGTTGTTATATCTTTTAGCAAATCTTGTACAAAAGAAACCATTTCCACCTGTTAATAATATTTTTTTCATTTTAACACCTCATCTTTAAATTTTTACTAACATCTAATTACAAGCCACCAACAATTACTTTTAAACCATTATTTCTCATTTCATTTGCTATTTTTTCTATAGCTTCAGAGGAAGGAGTGGCTACATCTATAAGTTTATAATCCACATTTAATAATTTATATTTATTACTTCCATACTGATGAAAAGGTAGAAGGTGAATTTCTGTAAGGTTTAAACCTTTAACAAAGCTAATTATCTCTTTTATATTTTCTTCATCTGTGGTATACCCAGGTATTAAAGGCACCCTTGGTATAACTTTTTTATTCATTTCTACCAAGGGTTTAATATTACTCTTTATTAGATTTATATCTGCCCCCAGTAGTTGTTTAGATTTCTTTTCATCCATTATTTTAAGGTCAAATAAGATTAAATCTATATAAGCTGCTATTTCAATAAGACTTTGGGTATTTCCCTGCCCACTAGTTTCTATTGCAGTATTTATGCCTAGACTTTTAAGCTGTTTAAGCAGCTCTTTTGCAAAGGTACTTTGTGATAATACTTCACCACCTGAAAGGGTTACTCCTCCTTTAGAGGTACGGTAGAAAACCATATCCTTCTGAACCTCTGCAACAATTTCCTCTACGGTCATATATTTACCAAACTGCGTAATTGCACCTGTTGGACATTCATCTACATTAAAGCTACAGTGCTTGCAGTGGATACATTTACTTTCCATTTTTACTGTTTGAGGCTCGAAGCTTTGAGATTCAGGGTTGCTACACCAAGGGCATTTCAGAGGACATCCCTTAAAAAATACAATTGTTCGTATTCCCTCACCGTCATGCAAGGAATATCTTTGAATATTTAGTATTAATGCTTTCACCTAATCACTTCCTATAAATTATGCTGCGTTCGCCTTATGATGTCATCTTGAATTTCACGGCTTAGCTCTATAAAAAAAGCACTGTAACCCGCTACTCTTATCACTAAACCCTTATAATCATTTGGACTATCTTGAGCATTTTTTAGGGTTTCAACGGATACCACGTTGAATTGTATATGCTGTATTTTCAGCTTCATAAAAGCATATAGAAAATGTGATAATTTATTAATTCCTTCTGCGCCTTCTAGAGTTTTAGGACTAAACTTAACATTAAGTAAGCTACCATTTGTTGTTAAGTAGTTATCTAACTTGCTTACGCTTTTTAGCACTGCAGTAGGTCCAAGCATATCTCGACCAACCATAGGGGACAAGCCACCATCGGCAAGTTGATCTCCGGACCTACGACCATCAGGAGTAGCGCCTACAGCTTTTCCAAGGGGAATATGTGCTGATACTGTATAAGACCCAGGTACAAAGGTTCCACCTCTAGGAGTTACATGCTTTTCCACAGCTTTTGAGTAATATCTAAGAATATCTGCACTAAGGTTATCTACTTCATCATTGTCATTTCCGTACTTATCATATTTATTAATTAAGCGAGTTCTAAGTTTTTCATTTAGAGCGCCTTCAAAATTACACTCTAAAGCCTTTACTAGGTTGCTTAAAGAAATTCTTTTCTCCTCATATACAATCTTTTTTAGAGCATAAAGGGAATCGCTTAAATTAGCTATACCAATACCTTGTACACCGGAAAAATTATATTTTGCACCACCGTAGGTTATATCTTTTCCAGACTCTAGGCAATTATCAATGAAACATGAAAGTAATGGAACAGGTGCAAATTCTTTATGAGATATATCTACGATATTGCAACCATCTACCATAAGCTTCACATATATATCAATCTTTTCTTTTATGTTTTGAATTATTTCATCAAAGGTAATATTATCATTATTTCCAAGATCTCTTAGAGAAATTTCCATTACCTTTAACAAATTAAAAAGTGCAATATCATGTAGTCCATAAGTTTTTCCCGGAAGTGAAAGTTCAACGCAACCAACCACAGAATAATCTCTTGCATCCTCTAAACTAATACCTCTGTTTAAAAATCCTGGTACAATCACTTCATCGTTAAATATCTGAGGTATTCCTGTTCCAAGTCGCACCGTTTCAGCGGTTTTCTTTAAAAAAGCTGGCTCTATAAGTTCATTTATACGTACCCCCAAATTTGGTTGGGGAAGACGGATATCTTGATAGGTATCTAGAGCAAGATAGGATAAACTATTAACGGCAGAACGGCCACTCGAAGTAAGTCCTCCAAGGGTTATAGTATACCCCGTTGGGAAACCAGCAAAGTAGGTAGCGCTATTGCTACTTCTAATTAAAACCACATCATTGGTTTTAATCCATAAACAGGTTAAAGTTTCTCTTAGGCTTTCCTCTGTTACCCCGTTCTTAAGGTCATTCTCATAAAAGGGATACATATACTTATCAAAACCACCAAGAGACAAAGAACTAGCATTGGATTCATATTGTAGAATTACTGATAAAAACCATAATAGCTGACAAGCCTCATAAAAGGTTTCAGGTTTCTCTACAGAGATTTTTGTTGAAATCCTGGCAATTTCTAAAAATTCAGCTTTTCGTCTTTTGTTTTGTTCTCCCTCGGCACTTAATTTTGCCAAAGCAGCATATCTTAAAATATGTGTTTGAGAAGCTTTAAGAGTTATTGTGGATGCTTTATAGAAATCATTGTCAGGGTATTTTTCAGACAGTTCTAATGTGTCATGGATTATCTGCCCCAAACCTTGGTTTAATAATTTTTCAAAATTAGGAATTATATGCCCTTGTCCTTTATCAGTTTGGTTAAGTTTAAAAATATCTAGATCTACAGGTCCTCGTACTTCAGGAGTAAGTCTTTTATTTATGAAGTCTTTTAAGGATTTACCGCTCCAATAAGGATAAAGAACTTCTCTATAAATTTTCTTGTCTTCCTCAGATATAATAAAGGGGTCCTGTGGTCTATTTTCCAATGTATCAAGTTCATCATTAATCCAGTAGGGATCCATTTCAGGAGAAATGATTCCGCTTCTAGGTTTTGTGGTTCTATTACCAATTATAAGTTCTTCAGCTCTTATAGATATTTCTACATTATGGAGGATGTGTGCTGTTGCTTTTGCACGTCTAATAATTGTTGTCTCATCTACAGTCTGTTTATAGCTTTCTGTATATAGCAAAGACCTTTCAAGAGATACTTCTCTTTTGTTTTCAAAGAGCCCACTTTTCAGTAATTCAATTCTATGGCTTATCAAATTTTTACCTCCTTCTTAAAATTTATTTTTGAAATCACATTGTTTATTGTTTATTGTTTATTATCATTGTGTATTGTTTGTTCTCATTGTATAATGAAAATAAGAAAAATTCAATACGTAATTATAAAAATTTTATAATTATTTTCTATATGCTTAGAAGAGTAAGAAAGCATATAAAGGAAGGAGAAATATTATGGAAGATTATGAAAAAATGTTAAAAGATTTAAAAAAACAAGAGGAAATGCTACAATTCACTGAATTTACCAATGAAACAGCATTACAAATAGGAATGAGGTTAATCCAAAAGGCAAAAAAAGAAAGTTTACCTATAACAATTGATATTACTAAATGTGGTCATCAATTATTTCATTATGCTTTTGAAGGAACCTCACCAGATAATGATGATTGGATTATTAGAAAAAATAGAGTGGTTAATAGATTTCATACCAGCTCCTTATATCTAGGCACAAAACTAAAATTTGAAGAAAAGACAATTGAAGAAAAGTACCATATTTCGAGTCAAGAATATTGCCCTTACGGAGGTGCATTTCCAATAATCATTAAGAATGTGGGGGTTGTGGGTACTATATCTTCCTCTGGTATAAGACAAATAACAGAACATAATTTAATTGTAGAGGTTATAAAAGAATTTTTAGAAAAATAGTAGAGAATGATTTGGAAAGGGAGTGATAAAGTTTATTACTCTCTTTTATTTTTATATATAATAAAAATAATAATTATATTTTCCGCATTATTGTGGAAGTAAAAGTGAATATTACTATGTAGAAAGAACTTTATAAAAATGTTAAGATAAAAACAGAACAAGCAATATAACGATTACAAACCGATATTGGGAGTGATAAAAATTAAAGGCAAGGAAGAGGTAAAGAAACAAATTCTTTTATTGTTAATAGAAAATAAAACTGCTGTAACTGTATCAACTATAGCAGAAAAAATTTCTATGTCAGGGAAGACTGTTAGAAATTACATGAAAATTCTTCAGGATGAATTAAAGCTTAAGGATATTAAACTAGTACTTAAGCCCAATCTGGGAGTATATCTAGATATTTCAGATGAAGAAAGAGATTTTTTACAAAAGGACATGCACCTTAAAAATAAAAGTGAAGAAGAATTTTCACCACAATACAGACACAGTTACATCTTAAGAACCTTATTAAAAAACAAATATACTTATACACTACAGCTTCTTGCCGAGGATTTATATTGTAGTAAGAGTACCATAGTAAATGACTTAACCTGTATTGAGAAGTGGTTAGAAAATAGAGGACTTCATTTGAGACGAAAACAAAATCAAGGTCTTTGGATTGAAGGCAATGAAAATGATTATAGACGCGCTATGATGGATTTGTTTTCCGAGAGTCATGGAAATAAAGATGCTAATCTAGAAAATGAATCAGATAAGTTGGATTATAGAGTTGATTTTGTTAACTACAAAAAAATTAGACAGTTATTTCCCCATATTGATTTATTTAAAATACAAGAAATTATTAAAGAGGCAGAGGAGAAACTCCAATATTATTTTACAGATCAAGCTTTTATAAATTTAATTATCCATATAGCTATTGCAATAGAAAGAGTTAAAAATGAAAAAGAAATAAAAATGGTAGAAGAATTTTTCGAATCTTTAATAGGAAAATATGAATTGCAAGTAGCCGCATGGGTTGTAGAAAGATTAAGTGAGACTTTTCATTTAACTTTTTCACAAGATGAAATAGGCTATATAGCACTACATATGTTAGGGGCGAAAATTCAAGAAGAGGTAGATCCCAGTAATTGTGATATTTTATTAGATGTGCAAAATGAAGAGTATGTAAATACTGCAAAAGAAATAGTAAATCTTGCAGGGGAAGTGCTAAATGTTGATTTATCTCAGGATAAACTTCTACTCACAGCATTAGTATTACACTTAAGACCTACTACCGTGCGTCTAAAGTATGGGTTGAAATTAAGAAACCCCATGCTGGATACTATAAAAAGTGAATATACCAGTATCTTTGGTGCTGCTTGGGCATGTAGTAGTGTTTTTGAAAAGAGATTAGGAGTTTCCATAAATGAAGATGAAGTTGGGTACATTGCAATGCATCTTGCGGTGGGAGTCGGAAGGCTTAGTAAAAGAGTAAAAGCCATTGTTGTATGCTCGAGTGGGGTAGGAACTTCACAATTAATTTCTACAAGACTGGAAAAAAGATTTCATGAAATGGATATTATTGCAACAATTCCTTTGAATTTGTTGAAGGAAGACATTATTAACAAGGCAGATCTTATTATATCAACTATACCAGGAATACTTGATAGCCCTAAATTTGTTTATGTTAGTGAAATGCTTGGTGCAGCTGATGTATTAAAAATAAAAAATCAACTTGAAAGATTAGAAACAAGAAGTTATAGAGAAGAAATTCCGAGAAACAAATTAACTAAAACACACATAAGTGGCGTACTAGATGAAGAATTGTGTTTCATTGATGAAAAAAGACATAACCTCACAGATATAATTAATTACTACGGAAAAATTATGGAAAATAAAGGATATGTCAAAAGTGGATTTTGTGAAAATGTCTTAGAAAGGGAAAAAAAGGCATCCACAGTAATAGGAAAAGGGATTGCAATACCGCATTCAACCCAGGAGTTTGTGGAAAAATCAAAAATTTGCATTGTGAGATTAAAAGAATCCATTATTTTGGAAGACGAAAAAGTGAAACTTATTATTATATTAGCTCTTAAATTTGATGATTATATGATTACAAAAGAATTTTATAGAAAATTTTACTCAATATTAGATAGTGAAAAGTTAATAGCCAAAATTATGGAAGCAAATGATAGTTTGCACATACTAGATGTATTTTTGAATGGAGGAAATAAAGATGAATGACTTAATTACAAAACACATGATTTTAATGGATTTGGAAGCTGATAGTAAGAATGATGCTATTGAAAAGTTGGCAAGAATTATAGAAAGTCAAGATAGATTGATAGATTATGATGGGTATATTGCACAAGTAAATGCAAGAGAAGAGAATTTTCCAACCAGTATAGGCTTTAATTTTGCAATACCTCATGGAAAATGTAAATCTGTAAAGACTGCAGCATTAGCCTTTGCAAGACTTAAAAATGAAGTTCAATGGAGTGAGGACGAGAAATCAAAGTATATTTTCTTAATTGCGGTTTCAGACAAAGATGCAGGAGATGCACATTTGAAAATCCTAGCTAAACTGTCAAGAAAGATTATGAGTGAGGAGTTCAGAGAAAAACTTGAAAATGCCAGTAGTATTGATGAGATACTAGAAATTTTAGATGTATAAAAACTTCAAAATATAATTTATTAAAGAGGGGGAATTATTAAAATGGGAGATTTAAAGGTAATATTAAAAGATACAAGAAAGCATTTGATGACAGGGGTTTCTTATATGATACCTTTTGTAGTAGCAGGTGGAATTCTGTTGGCATTATCTGTATTACTTACAGGTAAAGCTGGGGTTCCAGAAAAAGGGATGCTTAAAGATTTATTCTTTATAGGTGTTGCAGGCTTTACATTAATGATTCCAATACTCGCAGGATTTATTGGGTTTTCAATTGCAGACAGACCGGCTATAGCACCAGCTGCAATTGCCGCATACGTAGGAAATGAAATGGGAGCAGGGTTCTTTGGAGCATTAATAGCTGGACTTCTAGCAGGTATTGTAGTTCATTACTTAAAGAAAATTAAAGTTCCAAATGTTATGAAATCTATCATGCCAATATTCGTAATCCCAATCATAGGAACATTTATCGTAGCTGGCGCAATGAAATGGGGCATAGGAGGACCAATAGCTGCCTTAACTGCTTCATTAACAGCATGGTTACAAGGTATGCAGAGTTCAAGTATAATTCTTCTAGCAATTATTATAGGTTTAATGGAAGCATTTGATATGGGTGGTCCAGTAAATAAGGTTGCTTATGCCTTTGTTATTATGACAATTTCACAAGGAATATATAATATAGCTGGTATTTCAGCAGTAGGAGTTTGTGTTCCTCCAATTGGAATGGGACTTGCAACCTTACTAGCACCAAAGAAATATAGTGGAGAAGAAAGAGAAGCTGGAAAAGCAGCATTATTAATGGGATGTATAGGAATAACAGAAGGAGCAATACCTTTCGCGGCAGCAGATCCATTAAAGGTTATACCTTCAATAATGGTTGGAGCAGCAGCTGGATGTACATCAGCAGCACTATTTGGAGTTACAAACATGGCAGCTTGGGGCGGACTTATTGTACTACCAGTTATTACTGGAAAAATAGGTTTCGTTATATCCATTGCTATTGGAGCAACAGTAACTGCCTTAATGGTAAACGCATTAAAAAAAATAAAAGTAGTTGGAGCTGAGGATACATCAAAAAAATCAGCAAGTGAAGAAATAGAATTATCTTTCGAAGACTAATAAATGATTATGGAGGAATAAATATGAAAATAGTAGCAGTAACAGCTTGTCCATCAGGAGTAGCACACACATATATGTCAGCTGAGGCTTTAGAAAGGGCCGCAAAAGCAAAAGGTATTACAATTAAAGTAGAAACTCAAGGGTCAATAGGTATTGAAAATAGACTAACTGTTGAGGAAATAATGGAAGCTGATATGGTTATATTAACAAAGGATATTGGCATAAAAGAAGAAGAGCGATTTAATGGTAAGAAAATTGTTAGAGTTGGCGTAAGTGATGCAGTTAAAAAAGCTGACCAGATTATAGAAAAGATTGAAGCTCATTTAAACAGTAAAAAATAAATAGATTTTTAGAAGAAAAAGAGTACCTTTGAAGAATAAATATTTTCAAAGGTATTCTTTTTTATGCTAAAAAAATACAAGTAAAGACAAAAATAATTATTTTTCTTATTTAATTTTAAAAATAAAGGGGAAAAATACTATTATATAGAATATATATTTATGTGAATTGTATGAATATTCTATTAATTTAATAAAATTTACTTTTAATATAGATTACATAAGTGATTGGAGGATAAGGGGGTATGGTTTTTTTGGCAATTATGTTTACTTTTAAAAATCAGTCAATTGATGCTAAAACGGCATGCCTTTTTCATACTTATTCTACTTTTGCCTGGGCTTCGGCGCATTGTTTGCTTTTGCATTATATTATTATTTTAATAGGTAAAGAAAACTTTTTTAAAAAAAGAATTATATATTTAGTTTTTTATTTTCCAGCTTTATTTTCAATCTATTTGTATTTTTTTAATCCTCCATCAGCACAAGACTTTGTAAAAACAAATTTAGGATGGATTCACATTATTGCAACGGATAGGGGATTTGTCTGGACGAATTTTTTTAATTTATATTATTTTTTCTATATGGCAATGGCTATTCTTTTATTATTTAAATGGTGGAAAAACTCACAAATAATAAGAGAGAGGAAACAGGCTAAGCTTAATCTAATTACAATATCTATAACAATAATAGCAGGTGGTGTGACAGATATTGTTCTTCCAACATTAGGAGTGCCACTTATTCCTCCTATTGCAGTTATTATAGTTATTATACCTATAATTGGAATATGGTATTCCATTAAGAAATATAAATTGATGGACCTTAATCCTGAAAATTTTGCTTTAGAGGTTTTGAAAATAATGAATGAAGGATTTTTTATTGTAAATCATGAGGGCAAAATAGTGGATATTAATAATGGAGCACTGAAATTATTAGGTTATGATAAAAACCAATTAAAGGATAAATCTGTAAGAATACTATTCTCAGAAAGAACAGATTTATTAAAACTAAAAAACTGTAGTAGTTTCGAAATTGAAATTATTAAAAGTAATAATAGCAAATTACCGGTACTTTTATCCTCATCAATTTTAAAGGATGAATGGGGAAATTCCTTGGGAACAGTAGGTATATTTCAGGATATTTCAGAAATAAAACTTGCCCAGAAAGAATTAATAAAATCCTATGATGAGCTAGAAATAAAAGTAATGGCTAGAACTAGCGAACTAAGTAAAGCTAATAAAAAGCTAGAGAATGAAATAAATATACGTATCGACATGGAGGAAAAAATAAAAACCCTGGCTTATTATGATAATTTAACATGTTTACCGAATAAAAGGTTATTCAATAATAGATTAAATCAATGTATTCTTGATGCAGTCCGAAAGGAAGAATCTCTAGGGGTACTATTTCTTGATTTAGATTCTTTTAAAAGGGTAAATGATACAATGGGACATGCTAAAGGTGATGAACTTTTAAAAATGGTCTCAAGGAGACTTATAAATATATTAAGGTCAGATGACACTGTTTGTAGAGTTGGAGGGGACGAGTTTCTTATTTTAATTAATAATTTACAACAAGAAAATTCCATTATAAAAGTATCAGAAAAGATTCTTGATATTTTTAAAAAACCATTTACAATAGATAATCATGATTTATTTGTAACTACTAGCATTGGTGGCTCCATTTATCCTAGTGATGGTGAGGATGTAGAAACTCTAATAAAAAATGCTGACATTGCAATGTATAAGGCAAAAGAAAAGGGTAAAAACCAATTTCAGCTTTGTACTCTAATTATTAAAAATAGCTTGATGGAAGAAGTGAAGTTAACTAATAGTTTATATTGCGCACTAGAGCGAAATGAACTTGAGTTATATTATCAACCTCAAGTAAATATAATATCAGGTGAAATTATCGGTCTAGAAGCATTAATTAGATGGCATAATACAACATTAGGGTTGGTAAATCCAGGAGATTTTATACACATAGCTGAAAAGACTGGACTTATACTTCCTATTGGTGAATGGGTAATAAGAAGTGCCTGTATCCAAAATAAAGCATGGCAGGATGCTGGTATACTAAATGTGCCTATAGCAGTGAATCTTTCAGTAAATCAATTTGAAAATACAAAAATAGTTCAAGAAATTACTAAAATATTAAAACAAACTGATCTAAATCCAAAGAATTTAGAACTAGAAATAACAGAAAATATAATTATGAAGGAGCCAGAATATATCATTGAATCTTTAAAACAATTAAAAGAGCTAGGAGTGACCATTGCAATAGACGATTTTGGTACAGAATACTCCTCTTTAAATTATATTAAGCAATTACCGGTAGATAAAATTAAAATAGCTATGTCCTTTATTCGAGGAATAAACATAAATCATAAGGACGAAGCAATTATTAAGGTTATAATAGTACTCGCTAAAAATCTAGGACTTAAGGTAATTGCCGAGGGTGTGGAAACAAAGGAGCAGTTAGATTTTTTAAGGGAGCAAATGTGCGATGAAATACAAGGATATTACTATTATAAACCCATGCCCGCTAGTCAAATAGAAGAACTAATAACTAGAATAACTGGTGCCACCCACGTGGCAAGTGGCATGTTGGCGACACCTTAGCATGGAAATTTATCAAAGCATCTGCAAAATAAAATAGTCTGTGTAATCATTAAGAGATTCACAGACTATTTTTAATAGTAAATTAAATTTTATATAATATTACGCCAATCTATAAATCGAGATTAACTATAGTTCTACCTTTGTGCTTTCCTTTTAATATCATATCAATTTTTTCATTTAATCCTTCTAACGATACTTCATCCACATTAGCATCTAAATTATCAAGCTTCCAATCTGAGGATAATTTATCCCAAATCACAAGCCTGGTATCCATAGGGCATTTAACAGAATCAATCCCAAACAATGAAATACCTTTCAAAATAAAAGGATAAACTGAGGTTGAAAATTCATGGTCTGCAACATTTCCACAGCAGGTAACACTACCGCCATAATTAGTTGTTTTAATTGCAGTAGCTAAAATATTTCCACCTACTGTATCTATTACTCCTGCCCATCTACTCTTTAAAAGTGCTCTTCCGGAATTATCATCTATATCTTTTCTATCAACTATATCTTTTGCACCAATTCCTAGGAGCATTTCCCTTTCAGATGCTTTTCCTGTAGCAGCAATGACATTATAACCAAGCTTACTTAAGAATGAAATGGCTGTGCTACCTACTCCGCCAGTTGCACCTGTTACTAATATATCTCCGTCACTGGGTTTAACACCTGAGTTGACTAGTTTATAAACTGATAGGGCAGCAGTGAATCCTGCGGTACCATAGATCATACTTTCTCTTAAAGAAAGATTTTCAGGAAGTTTAATAATCCACTGGGCAGGAACTCTAATATACTCAGCATAGCCTCCTGAGGTACTCATTCCTAGTGCATATCCTGTTATAAACACCTTATCGTTAGCCTTAAAGCTATCATTATTGCTTTCAACTACAATACCTGCAGCATCGATTCCAGGAGTGTGTGGATAATTTCTAGTTACTCCTTTATTGCCTGTAGCAGAAAGAGCATCTTTATAGTTTAGTGAAGAAAATTTTACATTTATTATTACATCACCTTCAGGTAGATCGTTTATTTGTCTACTTACAATTTCTCTTTTAAATTCGTTTTTTTCTGTTTCTGAAACTAACATTGCTTTAAATTTAGTATTATTCATTTTAAAACTCCTTATATGATATATGATTTTATATTAAGCAAATTATAGTAGGAATAAAGTATCATGTCAAACTATATTTTTATAACTGAAATTAAGATAATATTACCCACATGCCACTTGCCATGTGGGTGGCACCTATATGAAAATTTTCATACAATATAGGGAGGTGTTACTATAATGAATCAAAAAAATAACCAAATACAAGAATCCTTCACTAAAAATGTTAATATTCCCATAGAGTTATATGAATCTATTCTTGGACAATATTTTATTGGATATGTTGATAATTTAACATTTGGGCAAAATACAAGTGCCTGGGCAAGGTTATACAATCCAATTAATTCCGGCGTTACTTTGTATGTAAATGTGTGGACTGTAACTGGTGTTTCAGACTCACCTTTCCGTGCACAGTTTTGGTTTAACTCAACTCCTCCTGAGTCAGATGTTAAAGAGGCACCTGTAACTCCTACAAATTTATGTATTAAACCACCACCTATAGCAAAGGTGAAATTAGAATATGCATCTAATGTTACAGGTGAACCAACTGGAGGAATCAAGGCTTTTGTAAGACGTGCCCTTCCTGAAACAACATTGGTGGAAAGTGAAAACGGGAAAATAATTATTTGTGAGGGTGGTAACTTTTTAGTGTTTTTATCAAATCCAGAAACACCAGAACTTTTAACTTCAGGTAGAATAGCTTTTGGTTGGTGGGAAGAGAGAAACAGTGATAAATGCCAATGCTGTGATTAATATGAGCGTTTCATTAATTTGAGTTTAAGATAAATAACTAAATTATAAAAAAAGAGCTAAAGCATGAATATGTTTAGCTCTTTTGAGTTTCGCTAATTCGTAATTTAATAGGTATTATTAGCTGCAACTATTACTTTTTTTTCTTATGAGGGGATTATTAATAATATACATATTTTTAGTAATATAAGCACAAAATAATTACGTCCATTTATTCTTAAAGGAAGGATGTTAGTTATTTATGAATGAAAAAGATAATATGTGTATTAACGATGAGTTAACCCCTAAATCTTATTGGCTGGATTCAACTTCTGAATCAAACTATCCTACTTTAGAAAAAGATATCAAAGTTGATATAGTAATTATAGGAGGAGGTATTACTGGAATTACAACTGCCCTCCTATTAAAAAATGAAGGTTTCAAAATAGCATTAATTGAGGCAGATAAAATAGCCCAGGGAACTACAGGACATACTACAGCTTATGTTACTTCACAACATGATATAATATATAGTAATTTAATAAACAGCATGGGTATAAAAAAAGCTAAACAGTATGCAGATGCAAATGAGGGTGCCATAGATTTTATAGAAAACATGGTGAAAAAATATAATATTGATTGTGATTTTTGTAGGTTGCCAGCATACATCTATACAACTGATGAAAACTACATAGAATCTATTATGGAAGAAGTAGAAGCGGCTAAAAGCTTAGGTATAAAAGCAAAATTTGTTGAAAAGTTAGATTTACCATTATCAATAAAGGGAGCACTATGCTTTGAAAATCAAGGTCAATTTCACCCTAGAAAGTATCTTCTTAAAATTGCAGAAAACATTTCTGGCGATGAAAGTCAAATATATGAACATACAAGAGCTGTAGATATAGAACATGATGAGTTATATACTGTAATTACAGATACAGGCTTTAAAGTAATGGCTTCAAAAGTTATTTTAGCTTCGCATTTCCCTTTTTATGACGGGTTAGGATTATATTTTGCAAGACTTCGCCCACAAAGATCATATGTAATAACTGCAAAAATAAAAGATGAATTGCCAAAAGGTACATTTGTAGATGCAGGAGAAGAAGGGTGGTATTTTCGCACGCAAAATTATAAGGATGGTCAGATGATAATTATTGGGGGCGAAGAACATAAAACAGCTCATGGTGGCGACATGATGAAACATTATGACAATCTAAAAAGATTTGCGCTAAAGAATTTTAATGTAGAGAAGTTTTTATATAGATGGTCAACTCAAGATTATATAACAATAGATGGCGTACCTTATGTTGGTAATCTTACTTCTACATCAGAAAATATTTATGTAGCTACAGGTTATGGTGAATGGGGTATGACAAATGGAACGGCAGCTGCTAATATACTAAGAGATATTATAGTTAAGAAGGAAAGTCCTTATGAGGAGGTCTATAATCCATCACGCCATATTTCATCTGAGGGAATTAAGAACTTTGTTAAAGAAAATCTCGATGTTGCAGGGCAGTTAATAAAAGGAAAACTTCAATCTGGACAATATAATTTTCATTTAAAAAATGATGAGGGAAAGATAGTAGATATTGATGGGGAGAGATATGGGGCATATAGAGATAAAAAAGGTGATTTGCATATTGTTGATATAACATGTACACATATAGGTTGTGAACTAAAATGGAATAGTGCAGAATCATCTTGGGATTGTCCTTGTCATGGATCAAGATTTACATTTGAAGGTGATATTATAGAAGGTCCAGCTGTTACAAGGTTAAATCACTACAAAGAAGGTAATAATACAATTGATTCGAATCTTATTTGATAAAATAAAAAGTAGCTATCTCAAAATAGAAATTAATTTTTATTTTGAGATAGCTACTATAATTTTAAACATTTATAATACTAAAATTTTATAAATACTCTTCAATTAAATCTTCAAAAATCTTAAGATGAACTTGTTCATCAGAAATTATTTTTAATATTATTTTTTCTATATATTTATCTTTAATAGTTTCTAATAATAATTTATAACTATTAATAGCATTTTTTTCACCATTAATATCATTTTCTAATTTTTGCCTGAAGGTTGACTTATCATTTTTAGAGGTACCATTTTGTTTCTCATAAGTATTATTCTTATCAACATATGCTATGTTTCCTGTCATCCAAAAGTTCTTACTTGAATTTTGGTAAAAGGGCTTGCCACCTAGTAGTGGAATCAATTCACTAAGTGCATCTAAATGATGCATTTCAACTAATGCTATACACATTAATGCATTTGATATAATATCATTACTAATAGTTTTACTATGATATATATATTGGGCAATTGCTTGTATTTCACTATCAGCACTGCTTGCAAAAGCATTTAATAATAAATTTGCATATTCCAAATTTTCTTTTTCAACTTTTATTGGTGGAAAAGGTATAGTTGATTGACAGGGTAAGCCCCCTAAAAATTCATCAATTTTATCTTCAATATTTAGAAATTTATTCATAATTTATAAAACACTCCTTTTGAGTAAGATTGTTTGGTATGATGAACAAGTTCAATATGCCTAAAAATTAAGTTTATTTTGTTTGAAAATTTGATTCCAATATATTAATATGTTTTAGACCCGAATTTCATTCATATACATTACACATAGAATCTAAGAAGTTACCTTCTTTTTTTAGAGGAATTTTAGCTAATTTATAGAATTATAATAAAATAGATAAATTATACCTTTATGGTATTTATAAGATTTAATGTATAATAATTATTTTGGGGTGTGATACTATTGAAGAAAGTTTCGAAAATATTCTTATTTATTTTAATTATACTGTTTGCTCCAAAAGGTTTTGCATACTTTAATTCAATTAGTGCAGTATCTTTAACTAGTGAAGAACAGCAGTGGTTAACTAAAAATAAAGATAGGGTTTTAACCCTTGGTATAGACCCCTATTCTGGAAGTGAGTATTTTAAATATAATGGCGAAGAAAAAGGCTATTTAATTCCTATAATAAAAATTATTAATAAAAACTTAGGGATAAATATAAGACTTGAAGCATCAAAGTCTTGGGGAGAAGTTTATTCAGGACTTCAAAATAGCAGTGTAGATATCCTTTTTGGAGCAAATGAAACTGAAGAAAGAGAAAAGTTCATGACTTTTACTAAGCCTATAAGTAAGGCTCCTTATGCGCTTATAGCTAAAAAAGGCGGAGATATACATACCATAGGTGACATTGATGAAAGAAGAATAGGGTTTCTTAAAAATGATATTGTAATGGAACTAATGCCGAAGCTCTATAAGAATATAAAGTATGACAAAATAATCTACAACTCTGAAATAGAATTGATTTCAGCAATAAATAATAATAAAATTGATGCATTTATAGTATCAGGAGGCGATGCGGTATATAATTATATTTATGAGTTTCCAGATTTGAATTATACATTTAAGATAGATAAAATAACCTCTGACAGAACCTTTTCCACAAGAAAAGAAGACAAGATTTTAGCAGAAATATTAGATAAACAAATTAGCTATTTATTGGGTAGTAATCTTCCTCAATTGATGAACCAAAGCAAGATTGAATATAACATGAAAATTATGAACCTTGCGGAAATCGAAAGGAAATGGCTTAAGAATAATGGAGAGGCGACTATAGGAATTACAAAGGATTATCTTCCCTTTGACTATTATAAAGATGGAATTTATGGAGGCATAAGTGGAGAAATTATAAAAGATATAACTGCTAAAACCGGTATAAAATTTAAATATGTTTATGATGATTTTGATATACTTCAGCAAAAGCTTATGAAAGGTGAAATAAATGTTTTAAATATTGCCAAAACTGATGATAGATTAAAAAACATATTATACCCAAGGCCTTATAGCACTGAAAGAGACATAATTGTGGGTAAAGTAGGTGTGAAAAATGCTAAAGATGTTTTTGGCCTTGAAGGAAAAAATGTTGCTGTAATAAAAGGCTTCTGGCACAATGAATATCTAAGGAAGAACCTCACTAGTGTAAACATTATAGAAACGAACAATATTCAAGAATCATTAAAGCTAGTTAGTGAAGGCAAAGCCGATTATCTTATAGAAAATCCAAGTGTACTTCGTTTTTATGTTGAAAACATGCAGTTATACGATATTGTTCAAAAGGGGACAACTAGTACAGATTCCTATCTATATTATGGAATTTCAAAGAATACCCCTGAACTTGCAAGTATAATTGATAAGGTTATCCCTCTTATGGATATAGATGAATTATTCAATGCAGGATATGCTGAAGTACCTCATCAAACAAGCAATCAAAACTATAAGAGGCTTATTTTTATAATTTTAGGTTTAGCTGCTTTAATACTTTTTACAATAGTATATGCAATTAAATTATTTAAAGATTTGCTAAATGAAAAGACTAAAACGTCAATTCTGAGGGAAAAGGAACATCTTTTATATACAGATACATTAACAAATGTTTACAATAGAAATTACTATAATGATAAAGTAAAGGATAAACTAGATACCTGTGAATATCCTCAGACAATAATTGTTTCTGACGTAAATAATTTGAAAATGGTTAACGATAATTATGGACACCTTATTGGTGACGAATTATTGAAATGTTTTGCTGATACGTTGAGACAAGCTTTTCCCGAATGTAACATGATTTTGAGAATGGGTGGAGATGAATTCTATTTAATATTAGAGAACAAAAATGAAGAGCAGGTGGCAAATGATATATTAAACATTAAAAGAATTATTTCAGAAAAAAGCATAATAGCTGATAAGAATAAAACTATTAAAATGTCTGCAGCATTCGGATATGCTACAAGAAAATGTTCAGAAGAAAATATTTGTAATTTTACTATAGGGGGATTTTGAATATTAATATAATAATTCATAAGTTTGGAATAATATTTTTTTTAAGGAGAGAAGGCAAATGAAGTGGTTTAATAACTTAAAAATGATTCAAAAATTAGTATCAGCATTTGTTCTAATTGCAGTATTTATAGGTGTTGTTGGGTTTATTGGAATGGTTAATATGAATAACATTAATGAAAATGTTAAAAGTATATACAATAATGATTTGAAAGGGGTTAATGCTGCTGTTAATATAAAAGCGAATTTACTTCAAATGAGAAGCGATCTATTGTTAATCCTTGATCCTAAAAATAAGAATGATTTACAAATCTACAAAGACGATATTCAAAGTCTTGTAACTATTGATAATAAACTTATTGCAGATTACAAGACAACTATAACTACTGAGCTAGATAAACAACAATTTGCTGAGTTTGAAAAATTATTAACACGCTATCGTTTTGCAAGAGAGGAATTAATTAAAAAGGTTGATGAAGGAGATTATAACAAAGCAAATGAACTTGTACCTGACATTTCTAAATTAAGAGTAGATATGGTGACGGTTTTAGAAAAAGAATTGACCTTAACTGTTGGTATGGCAAAAGTTAGCTATGATAATAGTCAATCATCATATAAAAGTGCTTATGTCCAGATTGTTACAGTAATTGCTTTGGGATTAATATTTGCTATTATACTTGGTTTAATAATTGCTATTACAATTTCAAAGCAAATAAAGAAGGTTTTAATGGTTGCAGAGGCCCTTGGAGAAAATGATTTATCAAAGACTATTGATATTTATGCTAAGGATGAAATTGGTGGTTTAGCAAAAGCTTTAAATAAAGCCATCAGAAACTTAAAAGCCTTGATTGGAGAAATATCAGAAAGTGCCACCGATATTAGTGCTACCAGCGAGGAACTATCTGCTACAACTGAAGAAATATCGGCAAAAATGGAAAGTGTCAATGAATCAGTAAGGCAAGTATCCTTAGGGGCAGAACAGCTAAGTGCCACAACTCAAGAAGTAAATGCCACTACAGAAAGTATTGCCAATAATGTGGCTGATGTTACGGTAAGAGCAAATGATGGAAATAAGGTTGCAAGGGAAATAGAAGTAAAGGCAAAACAAGTTAAAAAAAGTGCAGAAAATAGTGCTATTACTACTGAAAAATTATATTCAGAGAAGCAAGAAAGCATATTAAAGGCTATTGCAGAGGGCAAGGTTGTTAGTGAGGTTAAGATAATGGCAGATGAAATAGAAAAAATATCAAGTCAGACGAATCTCCTGGCACTTAATGCAGCCATTGAAGCAGCAAGAGCGGGAGAACAAGGCAAGGGCTTTGCTGTGGTTGCTGATGAAGTTAGAAAATTAGCTGAAGAATCATCTACTGTAGTTAAAAAAATTCAAGACGTAACAGGAAAAGTCCAACAAGCATTTTATAATCTTTCCAGCCATGCTCAAGATGTATTAAGCTTTATAGATGATAAAGTTAAGCCGGATTATATATTGTTTGTGAAAACAGGTAAACAATATGGGGAGGATGCTGTGGAATTTAATAAGCTATCCTCGGAGATTGGAACTTCAATGAATATAGTAAATGAGACTGTATCAGAAATTCAAAAGGCAATTGAAAATGTATCAGCTACAGCTGAACAATCAGTTGCTAGTTCAGAAGAAATATTAGCAAGTGTTAATGAATCCGTTATGGCAATGAAAGAAATAACAAAAGCTTCTCAAAATCAAGCCATATTAGCAGAGAAACTAAATAGTATGGTTCAAAAATTCAAGTTTTAAAATAAATATTTTGGTCATAAAGGGAACGCAAGTAGTTTAGAGCAAAAAGAAAACAAGGAATAATGATCCTTGTTTTTTTATACTTTGAATTTTTTAGTTAGATCCTGCATTTTAATAGACATCTCTCTTAATGTATCGGAAGATGCATTAACCTCCTGCGTTGTTGCTGATTGTTCTTCCATAGACGCTGAATTATTGGTGTTTGTATCGGATAATTCAATAGAATGGTGCTTTAAATTGGTCATATCTTTTAATAAATCATCCATCTTAGATACTATTAAATTTATATTACAATTTACTTCATTAATAGTATCATTTACTTTTTTACTTGATAATTCGATGATAGAAAAAGCATTATTAACATCAATTGAAACTTCTTTATTTTGCTCTAATTCTAAAAGTCCTAATTTTGTTTTAGTATTAATTTCTTCTGTATCTTTTTTAGTATAACTAAGAATATCGTTAATTTTTTTTACTGCTTCATCAGATTTTTGTGATAACTTTCCAATTTCTCCAGCTACAACTGCAAATCCTTTTCCGTATTCTCCTGCTCTAGCAGCTTCTATTGATGAATTTAATGAAAGAAGATTTGTTTGCTTTGATATACCAGCTATTAAACCCAATATATTTGTTATTTCGCAATTTCTTTTATTTAATGTTTCAACTTGATTATCAAAATCCACAATAATTGTATTTATTCTTAATGATTGTTGTATCATATTTTCTAGGTTGTTTTTACCTACCATACAATTATCAATTGTTTCATTGGATTGTTCTTGCATTTGTTTTGCATTCATTAAAATAACTTGCATTTCTTTATTTGAATTTTCTATTTTAATTAGTGCAGAATCAACTAATTCACATTGTTTATTAGATATTTCACTAGATAAGACTATTGAAGTAACAATATCTTCATTTACTTTATAGCTTTCATCCATGCTTATTGATAATTGATTAGAGGATTCGGATATCTGTACACTATTTTCTTGAACATCTTTCACAATTCCTTTGAGTGAATTTTTCATGTTAATAAAAGAAATCCCCAAATCTTCAACTTCATCTTTAGAATTAAAGATTACATCAGGGATGTTTAAATTACCATTTGATATTTCTTTAGCGAAATCATTTAATTGGTTTAATTGTTTTGATATCCGTTTGCTGAATTTAACAGCGAATAAAATACCCAATACCGATACTGTTATAAGTGTGAAAATTATTGATATAAGAGCTATTCCATAAGCTTTTTGTATTTTCACATCTAATATTTGCATATACCCTGATTCATCTATTAATATAGCCCCTATACTTCTAGTTGCGAAATCTTGCTCTTTTTGAACCGTGGCATATATATCAAGAGCTTCTACAGCCCCATGAGTAGTTCCTAATTTAGAGAATCCTAAAGTGCTGTCTTTGTTGAGGTTATCTAAAATATTTTTTAGTCCATTATATTCATTTTTGCTTTTCTCATAAACAATAGTTTTGTCTAACTTTGAGAGTATGCTTTGAATTTCATTCCATTTTTTATCATATATTTTCTTATCGATTTTACCCGTACTTCTAACTGTAGATCCAAATATACCTACTAGTTCTTCGGTTTTTATTTGAACCTGACCTTCTAAAACTATATTGCTTACAATACTTTTATATTGATTAACTGTTTTAAAATTAATCAATACAGAAGTTACATTTATGACTACCATACATAATAAAAGCACCGAAAAACTTTTAATTAAACGTTTACTAATAGAATTAGAATTAGTTTTCATAGCATCCCATCCCTCATTTGATTTTACAAGATTATTTGTATATTTTACCACACGAATACCCTATTTTCAACCTTTTTTTACAGTGTATCTTATATATACTAATATCTTGTATATATAAGATATTGAAGAGAAACAAACTTGCCACTTGCCACGTGGGTGGCACCATTTGTTTAATATTTGTAGTTTTGTACATACTCTTATAATATGAGATGTATTTGATAATTTAAGAGAAGAAAGAGGAACTTAATGAGCAAAACTAAATTTGAACAATTAGGACTGAATGAATACGTACTACACGCTATACAAGATTTAAAATTTGAATATCCATCTGATATTCAAGAAAAGAGTATTCCAGTTGCATTGGAAGACTTTGATATTATAGGTCAAGCTCAAACGGGCACTGGTAAAACATTAGCCTTCGGAGCACCTATTATAAGTAAAATGGAAAAATCCACAGGAAAAGTGCAAGTAATAGTTTTAGCCCCAACAAGAGAACTTGCTATCCAAGTAGGTGAAGAACTTAAGCGAATTGCAAAATATGAAAGAATTAATATATTACCAATATATGGAGGGCAATCTATTGACATACAAATTTCAGCTTTAAAAAGAGGAGTGGATATTGTGGTCGGAACTCCTGGAAGAATATTGGATCACATTAGGAAAGGTACTTTAAAACTCCAAAATGCTAAATTTCTCGTTTTAGATGAAGCTGATGAAATGTTAAACATGGGCTTTATTGAAGATATTGAAAGTATTTTAAGTAACTTAAGTGAAGATAGACAGACTATGCTTTTCTCTGCTACTATGCCAAGAGCTATTAAAACATTATCAAAAAAGTATATGAAACCTGATACAAAGATTATAGAGATTGAAAAGAAATCTATGACAGTTTCTAAGACCAGCCAATATTATTATGAGGTAAATTCAAAAAATAAATTTGAATCACTATGTAGAATTCTTGATGTTGACGCTCCTAAGACTTGTATATTATTTTGTAAAACAAAGAAGGGTGTAGATGAGTTAGTAAATGCATTACAACCAAGAGGGTATACTGTAGAAGGTATGCACGGGGACATGAAACAAAGTCAAAGAATGAGCACCTTAAAAAAATTCAAAGATGGTAAATTGAATTACTTAATTGCAACAGATGTAGCTGCAAGAGGAATCGACGTTGAAGATGTTACTCATGTAATAAACTATGATTTACCACAAGATAGTGAGTCATATGTACATAGAATTGGAAGAACTGGTAGAGCTAATAAAGAAGGTATAGCTTATAGTCTTATTACAAAAGGGGAGTCATCTGCTAAAAGACAAATTGAGTGTGATACTAAAAGTATTATTACTAAAAAAAATGTACCTACTATACTAGATATTTTTGCGGCAAAATCACAGACTATTCTAGAGTCTATAAAATTAACATTAGTAGAAAATTTATATGGAGATTATATTGCTTTAGGAAAAACTCTTACTAAAAAATTTGGCGCTGATGATGTAGCTGCTTCTCTAATAAAGACCATTTTTGACAAAGGAATTAGCTATAAATATGCAGAAGATGAAATATCAAAAGTGGATAATGTAAGACTATTCCTTTCTATAGGAAAAATGGATGAGGTTATGACTAAAGATATCAGAGCTTTCCTATGTGAGACTGCTAATATTAATAAAAATGAACTTGGTAATATCGATATTTTAGATAAATTTTCTTTTCTAGATGTACCTGAAAAATTAGTTGATGCTATCCTAAGAAATAGCTCTGGACACAAGTTAAATAAAAGAAAAGTAAATATTGAGGTTGCTAAAGCTAGAAGATAGATTTGTTTAATAAGTATACTAGTTTAAATCTAGTTAGATCGAAACGCTCTAAACTCATTTTACTGAGCTTAGAGCGTTTATTTTATAGTAAACTCATTATAAAGTACAGAAAATCATAATACTTGAAGTGTGTTTTTGCGTAAGCTAATGTTCTATTTTACTAATTTGATAGTAGCTAAATTTGCTTCAGTAGAAGTTTCTATCCCTGAAGGATTCATAATATGTGTGTCTTGAATATTTTGAAGGATCGTTATATTATTAACATCACCCGTTACAATATCCTCAGTAGGATGTTGCGTTGTATCTCTTATTAATTTATCTAAATTTCCATCTAAAAATGGATCAACTGTGATATCTGTAATTGGACTGCTGGTGCTTATTAACATTTGTTTAGAGCTAATATCTGTATTCATAATATCTGTTTTCTCTAGATTTCTACAATAGGCGCTAACTGGAGAATAATCCTCGATTTTATCAGCATTTAAATTTAAATCAGTCAATTTAGTTAAGCCTTTTAAAGGATCCATGTTACTCGTTTGATTTGTAGCTAAATCCAAATTAGTTAAGTTGTCTAATCCTTTTAAAGGTTCTACGTTACTCATTTGATTAGTAGCTAAATCCAAATTAGTTAAGTTAGTCAAGCCTTTTAAAGGATCTATGTTACTGATTTGATTAGTAGCTAAATCCAAATTAGTCAAGTTTGTTAAACCCTTTAGAGGTTCTATGTTAGTCATTTTATTGGAAGATAAATTTAAATTAGTTAAGTCAGTCAGGCCTTTTAAAGGTTCAATGTTAGTCATTTGATTAGTAGCTAAATTCAAATTAACTAATTTAGGTAAGCCTTTTAAAGGTTCTATGTTAGTCATTTTGTTAGAAGATAAATTTAAATCAGTCAAGTTAGTTAATCCTTTTAAAGGTTCAATGTTACTGATTTGATTATTACTCAAATTTAACAAAGTCAAATTAGTTAAATTTTCTAATCCTGAAAGATTCGTAATATGTTTATTTTTAGCGTTTTGAAGTTTTGTTATCTTATCAACATCATCTTTTAAAATATCTCCAGTAGGGCATTGTATCTCGTCTCTTATTGTTTGCTCTAAATTCTTATCTGGAAATGTGATAACTGTACTCTCTGTAATCTGGACACTTACTGATTTTTGCTGGGTCGTGTTATTTGATAAGACACCTTTTGTAGAACAACTGACAAGGCTAACGATAAATAAAAAAATAATAAAAATATTTAAAAACTTAAATTTAATGTAAGATACGTTTCTCATGTTTATAATCCCCCGTTTGCATTAATAATTAAACTATGTGAATACTACGAATAAACATCCGAAAGTTCAACTTTTATACTTTCATCTCCACTTCTCACTTTACTACTATATAGCATATTTTCCTGAAGTACCTTACCTGAAGGAAGCATAACTGTAAACTTACTCCCTTTCCCAAATTCACTTTCAGCATATATACTACCACCATGTAATTCTACAATGGACTTAACTAAACTTAAGCCAATACCCGTACCTTCTACATTTCTTGATAGGGATTTATCCACCTGTTTAAATCTATCAAATATCATATCTAAGTTTTTTTGTTCAATGCCAATGCCATTGTCTTTAACAGATATTTCAACAAATTTATTTTTATCTTTAACATCTACATATATTTCATCTCCGATGTTTGAGAATTTTATCGCATTTGATATAAGATTTAATACTATTCTCTGTATCATTTCTGGGTCACAAGCAATAATGTTTTCTTCTACATCTGTATCAAAAATAATATGTAAGCCTTTAATGTCAGTAAAATTAGTTACAGACATCACTATTTCTTCCACAACTTCGACTATATTGTTATTTGATAAGTTCAATTTAAAGAATCCTGCTTGAATTTTCGATGAATCAACTATATTATTTATAAGTTTAGATAACCTATAGGAATTTAGTTTCATTGAGTCAAGATATTTAATAATTGTTTGTTTTCGATGGTCTAATGAGCCATTATGGCAATACATTTGAAATAACTGTATTGCTGAAAAAATTACATTTAATGGTGTTTTAAGCTCATGTGAAATATTTGCAATAAACTCTTCATGTGAAATAAGTAATTTTTGTAATTCCTTGTTCAGTTCATTTTTTTTCTTAATCTCTTCATAGGTATAATTCCATATATATCTAATAAACATAAGATTCCCCAAAGTAAGTACACTACCTAAAAAAATCAATAGATACCTTTGGAATTTTTGAGCATTTATAACTTTGTTACGCGAACTATTTACCTCTAAATTAATTTTATTTATTAGAATATTATCAGTTGCCCTAAATTTATCAACTAAACCTTTACCTTTATATAGATTTAATTTTGCCTGATATGAGTTGCCATTATCCACTAATGCTATTTGCTCTTTAAAGAATTTTTCAATGGAATTCATCTGATCAGTAAGTTGATTTGTAGTGTCGATTCCTAATGCCGTATCTTTTAAATTATCCAGAGAGTTGTAATATCCTTGTACTTGTTTACTTCCTAGATAATAGGGGTCTAAAAAACCCTTGTCTTTTGTAATGATATAGGCATTGACACCTGTTTCTTGATTAATTAGTGATGTTAAAATTTCAGTTGAAAATGTTTTTGCTGGAAGTATTTTTTTTATAATAAAATCAGACTCGTTACATACTTTATTCATACTATAAATACTAAATAATATTATTATTAATGATAAACAGGCAATTGCAATATATCCCAATACCATAGTTCTTCTACTTTTACTTTTACCCATAATAATTATCCCCGCTTTTTAGAAATATTCTATTATAATTTTAAATTAAATATCACTTATAACATTTTACTACAATATATGACTTTTTGCTACATACTTAACAACTAAATCATTACATTTCATCGTTATTTATTTATTACCCAAACGCCACTTACCATGTGGGTGGCAGTTTTTTTGTCGTAACATAAAATAACATGTGTTTTATGTTTATTTATTACATATTTGTAGATATTATGTTGAGTACGCTTTGTTTAATGGTAATATTGTACTTATAATGAAGGGGATGATTAAGGCCAGCTGTACTACAAAATGTATTAACTAAGAAACAAGACTTTGGTTTAACACTGCAAGAGATGTATAGTACGCAAAGAATTGTAATGGAAAAGGAAGATAATTTAGATAAGTTCTTTAGGGATTTCAGAAAAACATATCCTTCGTTGATCCTCAAATAGGGGTATCTGGTTATAAGATAGATTTAGGGATATATGACAGGTCAAGTTCTAAGTATATTTTAGGGATTGAATGTGATGGAGCAGTTGAACTTGAAGAAGCAGCTACAAGAATAATCGCTGGACCTGAAAAGAAAAGCTGAGTGATAGTTGAAGCAGATAGAAGGCTTACAGCTTATCATGAAGCAGGCCATGCAATTGTAATGAATTTACTTCCAATGTCAGATCCTGTTCACCAGATAAGTATTGTCCCAAGAGGAAGGGCTGGCGGATATACAATGCGTCTTCCAGATGAGGACAGATCATATATGTCTAGGTCAAGACTCAAAGATGAGATTGTTGCTAGAAGCTAATTAATCCAATAACAAGTTTTAAAAGACGGCGGAGGTCGTCTTTTTTTATTGTGCTAAACTTAAAAGAAACCTGTTTATTCTTCATTTTTACTTGCCACGTGGTGGCACCCAGTTATTTATACACTTTAACACATATGTATGTTTTTAAGACAGTTTAGCAAATTTGATTGTACACATTGCCCTTGTTTGGATTTATAGTGTACCTATAGCAAGTTATTAACTTGGTAAATACAAAATTTCTATAAGCTAATAGCTTATAGTATATTTCCAAATGGAGGAATTAAAAATGAGATTTAATTTTGATCAAACTATTGATGTAGAAAAAACAAATGCTTATATGGTTGGTGCTGGACTTGCATCACTTTCCGCGGCGGTATTTTTAATTAGAGATGGACATGTTCCGGGAAAAAACATTCATATATATGAAGAATTAAACATAACAGGTGGAAGCATGGATGGAAATGGTAATCCTGAGCAGGGTTACGTAATTCGTGGTGGAAGAATGTTTGATGAGGAAGCTTATGCTTGTACTTTTGGAGTAATGGAAAGCATTCCCTCATTAACTGATCCTAAAGTTTCAATACTTGATGAATTTAATGCTTTTAATAAAAAGGTACATACCTCTGGAAAAGCGAGATTAATAGACAATAAGGCTAACATCCTTGATGTATCATCTTTAGGATTTAATGGCGAAGATAGAATGGCTTTAGCAGATATAATACTTAAACCTGAAGATTCTTTTGGTACAAAAACTATTAAAGATTGTTTCCCAGAATCATTTTTTAAGACGAACTTCTGGTTTATGTGGACTACAACTTTTGCATTTGAGCCTTGGCATAGTGCTATAGAGTTCAAGAGATATGTTCATAGATTTCTGCATGAGCTACCCCGTCTAAATGATATGTCTGGAGTACGTCGTACAGCATACAATCAATATGATTCAATGCTATTACCTATGACTAAATGGTTAGAATCACAGGGTGTTAATTTTGAACTAAATTGTAGAGTAACTGATTTAGAATTTAAGCCATCAGATACACAGATCACAGTTACAGCATTTAAATGTGTTAAAAACGGAAAAGAAACTAGAATAGAAGTTGGAGAGGATGATTTTGCATTTGTTACTATTGGTTCCTTAACAGCTGGGACTAGCCTTGGGTCAATGACTACAGTGCCAAAGATTAATGACAAAAATGTTGGCGGCGCATGGGATCTTTGGGAAAAAATAGCTAAGGGACGTCCTGAGTTTGGTAATCCTTGCGTTTTTGATGATCGCGTAGAAGAATCAATGTGGGAATCTTTCACACTTACCCTTAAGGATCCAACTATGGTAAAAAAAATAGTAGAATACTCAAACAATGAGCCAGGAACTGGTGCGCTCATGACATTTAAAGAATCAGGATGGTTTATGTCAATAGTTCTGCATAATCAACCACATTTTCTAAATCAACCTGAAAATGTACAAACTTTATGGGGGTATGCTTTGTACCCTTATGAAAAAGGTGATTTTATAAAGAAGAGAATGGTTGATTGTACAGGTGAAGAAATATTAACTGAGCTATTATATCACCTTAACTTTAAAGAGGATATGAAAAAGATTATTGAAACATCTATTTGTATACCATGTATATTACCTTTTACAACAGCACAATTTTTAACTAGAGCAAAGGGTGATAGACCAGAAATTATACCAGAAGGTTCAACTAACTTAGCATTACTTGGACAATTCTGTGAAATAGCAGATGACGTAGTATTTACAATGGATTATTCCGTAAGGGGTGCACAAACTGCTGTTTATAAATTCCTAAATTTAAATAAAAAAGTTACCCCTATTTATAAAGGACAGCATGACGCCCGTGTACTATTTAATTCTGCTCTTTCAATGATGAAGGATGATAACCTACTTGAAGAATTAGCTGCAATAAAATCATTGTTAAAATAAATTGAATAAAATTAGATTGGTGGCTTTAATAATTTTCCAATTCTAATTTACTAGCAACAACCGTTGTTTTCATCAGAACACCCACAATGTGGCTCGGTACCAGTAAGTTTACCAACAATTATAGCCTGTGCACATCCTGTCCCACTATTTACTTCAATAGCTGAACATGGACAATTCTTCGCACAGGCTCCACATTCCATGCAGGAATCTTTATCAATAATTTGTGCTTTACCATCTTTCAATTCAAATACGCCGTGAGGGCATACATTTAAACACATTTTACAGCCAATACATTTTTCTTGTATAAGTTTAAGGGTTACCACATTTTTTAAATACTTATGTTTCATGAAAAATCCCTCCTAAAATATTATTAGCTTGCAAAATTACTAATTAACAATAGTATGCTTCCTAAAACTATTGAGATTATTATAAATGGAACAGCTACTTTCATTTCCTTAACAACCCCAGACAAAGAAGTATAAGTTGAACAACCAGTGAAATTCATAGCATAATATGAAGCTACAGATGGTAAAATCAATAAATAAGCTAATGAATTTAAAAAGTTAATATTTGCAGTCCGCCAGTTTAAAATAACTACTAACAATGCCCATAGAAATCCTATTAAAGCACCTTTAAATGAAAATGCGTTACCAGGTATCCAAGGCAAAAACATAGGTACTAATACACAACCTGATAAAATTGCTCCAAGGTAAGCAATTACATCTATACTTTTAAAGTTTCCTATAGATAGTAAGTTCAATAAAAACATTATCCCAAAAATTATTAGAGAAGATTTTAAAGAACCGACAATTTCAATAGGAGTTAAAACTAGTCTATCAAGAAAATTAAATCTTACCCTACGCATTTCTGGTGTTGCTTTCATTTCATTATTTAGAAAGTAAGGTATATCTTCTGCTCTAACTGGTCCAAAAATTACTTTAAAACCACTAATTTTTTGTACCTCGTGAGCTGAAACACCTGTAGCGCTTAATTGAGGTAATATAAGATTTTTGTGAACAACTACTTGGGATAGATTAACTTTCTTAATGCGGTTCACAAGTTCATTTGTACCAAAAGTTCCCTTAGAAGCTGCACACCATACATTAATACCCTTTGTATCAAGCACAAGTATATAGGAGTTTATTCCTATTAATTCTTTTCTTAAAGCATCAAAGCTCATTTTATAATTTCCTGTAACCATTACAGGAGAATTACTATCTGGTGTCCCTAAGCTGTAAAGACCAGCACTTACCTTAAAATTCATTCTGTTTATTCCCCATCTGGCTTTTAAAGAACCTAAAATATCACTAAAAGTCAACTCAGAAGTTGATTTTATAATGTTTATATTATTATTATTATTACTACAACAAATTTTCACTTTCCTATTTGAATTCATTTTTAACATAGCATTTCTCCTAACTATATTTCATTATTAATATTATTAATCGCTGTTCTAAATTTCTTATCACTTTTTTTAGGGGAGTCTTATAGTATCCAATTTTATTTAGAATACAATAAATTACAAATGTATTTTAAATATTATATCATAAAATACGAATTCATAAAATACTAATGAATGTCACATAAATTGAGATGGACTGCTCCCTGGACAACTTCTGTTTCTAATAATGACAAAAAATATTTTGTCATAACACTTGACAAAATATTTTTTGTCGAGTATTATTGTAAATATAAGGGATATAGGAGGTGCTAATTATGAAAATTACTACAGGGCAAGCTGCTCGAGGGGAAAATTTTTTTAAAAGGCCTATTTTAACAAATAAATTATGGAGAAAAATTGATTCAGATAGTAGCATTATAATTTCAGCTCCAAGAAGAGTTGGAAAAACATCTTTAATGAGATATATAGAAGATAATCCAAAGGAAAAATACTATGTAGTTTATGTAATCACTGAGTCAGTCTATAATGAAAATAAGTATTATAAGGAAATTGTAAAGGCTATTTTAAATTGCGATTCAATAAAGAAAAGAGACAAAGTAATAAATTCAATTAAAGATTTAGCTAAAAGCATTTTTAAAAGTATAGATGAAGTAGGTATAGACTCTGTTAAGTTTAGCAAAAATAATGAATTAAATTATTATGAAAAGTTCATAGAAATTATGAAATCTATAGATTTAGAAGGACACAAATTAATTATAATGATAGATGAATTTGCGCAAACAATAGAAAACATTCAACAAAAGGAAGGCAACATATACGCGCTTCAACTTCTTCAAAGCAATAGAGCATTAAGACAAAATAGTGATATTAATAATAAATTTCAATTCATATATACAGGTTCCATAAGTCTCGAGGGTATTGCAAGACGAATGGATTCTTCAAAGTATATAAATGATCTGGATATATTAAAAGTCACTCCACTAAGTGAAGAAGAAGGAAAAAGCCTTATAAATGAGCTGCTTAAAGGGCTTGATTTTACAATGGCTGATAATACTATAAATTATATGCTACATAAAATTAAGTGGTTAATTCCTTTTTATATTCAACTTGCTATGGATAAGATTCAGGACATTTATGATGAAGAGAATTTATGTGTTATATATAATAACTCAGTTGATATAGCAATTAAACGTATGATAGAGGAAAATAATAAATTTAGCAGTTGGTATGAGAGGCTTAAAGTGTACAAAAATAATGACTATAAGTTCATTATAGAAGTATTAGACATAATATCAATAACAGAAGCAAAGAAGATAACCTATAATGAAATATATGATTTAGCTGTGAGATATAATCTTGAAGAAACATATAAAGAGCTCTTAAATACTCTTATAGATGATGGATATATAAATAATGAGGAGGAGGAAAGAGTATATACATTTACTTCTCCTATATTAAGAATGTGGTGGTGTAAAAAAATTGCAAACTAGTAGTTTAAGTCTTTACAATCCTAATAATTTAACCGAGAAAGAATTAATTGATAGATTTGTAATACGAAAGAAAGAATTTCAAAAAATTTTTAAAGATATAAAAAATTCTGAAATGAAATATCCGGAGCAACATTATATTATAGAAGCTCAAAGAGGCTACGGTAAAACAACCTTGCTAAAAAGATTATACTTTGAAATAAAAAGAGATGAGGAATTAAAAACAAGACTTATTCCTGTTATATTACCGGAGGAGCAATACAATATACGTAAATTATTTAAACTTTGGGAGGTAACTGCACAGCACCTCCAAATGGAAAGTGATGAATTTATGGGCCTTTACGATGAAATGAATACACATTCAGAGGGAGAAGACTATGAAGACATATGCTTTAAAATACTTGAACAAAAACTTAAAGAAAAAAATAAAAAGTTAATACTTTTAATAGATAACATTGAAGGTGTTCTTAAGAAGTTTAAAATCTATGAGCAGCAAAAACTTAGAGAAATTCTCTTAACTTCTGCTGAAATTCGAATTATAGGAGCATCTTCAGAGGTTTTAAAATTTATTAATGATTATGATAAACCCTTCTATGACTTCTTTAAGCAGATAACATTAAAAGGCATGAATGAAGAAGAAAACATGGAATTTCTTGAAAAGTTAGGTGAAATTTTTAATAAGAAAGATATAAATGAGATACTTAAAAGTAATAGAGGGAAAATAGAAGCCTTAAGAAGATTAACCGGTGGTGTGCCAAGAATCATGATATTACTCTTCGATATTTTTATAGATAACAGCGGATCTACATTTAAAAAATTAGAAACATTAATAGATAGAGTAACTCCTCTTTATAAAAACGTAATGGATAGGTTATCTCCAGTGCAACAGGAAATTATTGATGTTATAGCGTTAAGCTGGGATGCCATAACCACAAAAGAAATAGCAGAAAAAATAAGAATGCAAAGTAAAGAAGTATCAGCTCAGCTAAATCAATTAGAAAAAAACGGAGTAATAAATAAGATACCTGAAAAAAATTATATGTATCAAATTAAAGAACGATTTTTTAACATATGGTATCTAATGAGGTTTGGAGGAAAGAAAGAAAAATGTAAGGTGCAATGGCTTGTAGATTTTCTTGAAACCTGGTGTAGTAGAGAGGCACTAGAGGAAACAGCACTTAAGTTTATGAACACATTAAAAACTAAAGAAGTATATAAATATAATTTGAATGACTATGAAAAAACAGATAAATATACAAATGATTTCATCACTATTCATGCCTTAGCTGAAAGCTTACTTTGGAATGATCGAATAGAAGAATCCTTAGAAAAAGCCAGTTTATTTTTACAATTGGCTAATAATACAGATAAATATAATAAGTCTATTAATGAATATTTCATATTTTTAATGGCTAAAAAACAATATAACTCACTATACAAACTCTTTAATAAAAGTGAATTTAAGCTAAAGGATAAATTTAAGCCTACTTATTATGCATTAATGTACTTAATGAAAAATCAGAATGAACAATTTGAGATTGAATATAAAAAAGTCGGTGAAGAATTAGAGGAAACTGTTGAAGAGATTATTGAAGAAGTTAATAATGTGGAACAAAAATACAAATAAGAATATCCGTTAATTGATAACAAGGGTACACCCACTTTTAATGTGAATGTATCCTTGTATAATTTCATACACTCATTCTACTGATGTGTAATTATCCTTTTCAAATAGAAACTTTTTCGTAGTTGTACTCTATCATGAGTAATTTATAAAGTTAATCTTCTAATACCAACAAATCATCCACAGTGAGGGCAAACGAAAAGAAATATCCGTTGTTTACATTTACTGGCTTTAAATCTGGTAGCTCTATAAATGGATGAGTAAAGAACTCTAAGTTTGCTTTTCCTTTCCAAATAGGAGTGAACAATACATCTCTGGACTTAAGCTGTACAAGATGATGAAACAATGGCTCAGCCTGTTTCTCCTTGGATAACTCAGGGAAATGTCTCAGATTGACGGCTTTAGCAAAGGTTGGGTTTGGTAAGACTTCTGTTTGTTCTTCAAGGGTGACTCGAGCTTCAACAAGACGACGTCCTTTTACAGATAGAGTTGCGCCAAATTTCCCACCTGGCCCTAATATACCTGCTGCTTTTGATGGAAGATTATAAGCCCTAGTAATGTGGGTTTCTCCCATCTGTTTTGGCCAGCCTTGAACAAGTCCACGCATTAGCGATAGATCCTGGTCAACCCAGATAAAAGGGCAATAAGCTACTGGGGAGCCTTTATAATTAGCAGAAACCAATATAATTGTCTCCTTATATTGACTGTTGACTGGGTCAAGGTATTCTTCTCTGTTTTCACTGGTATATTGCCATTCAATAAAATAAGCTGCACATTTATTTGATGATAGTTCCAATCCCTTTGGTAAAAAAGCAGCGATGTTTTGTATATCTGCTTCGTATTCAATAGCGAGTACATTTCCTACATAATGCCAGGGGGGTGAGGGGATGATGCTGGATTGTCCTTTTGGGGTAAGGGGTAATGAATATCCTTTTATCATAATAACTACCTCCACATTTCTTTGTTACATTTATCATAATCAATGAAGTCTAAGTAATCTTGTAAAAAATTGAGAATAAAGTCATAATGATTATATAGATTTAGAAAAATTAATCATTGTTAATAGTTGAAGTCTGAGAAAAGAGGTGTTGTAATGAGTTTAAATTATTTTAAGATCGGAACTTCAAATTTACTGGAAATTAAAACATGTCAGGATGAATTGCATGCTTACAAAGATCATTTACATGAAGAACTTTCAATTGGCTTCATTGAGAGAGGAGCGACCAATGTTAATGTTAATGGAAAGGACTACTATATTAAAGCGAAAGAGGCTATAGTTATTTACCCTTTTGTATCCCATAAATGCCAGCCTGTTGATTTGAAAAACTGGGAATTCACAATGCTTTATATAAATGAAAACTTTTATAAAGGTATGTTGGATGGCTACAATGAGAATCATTTTTTAGGTGTTAAAAAACTTGAAGATGAAGATTATAAAAAAGTAAAACAAATGATTAGTACAATAAAAAGTAATCAAGGTTTGCTAGAAAAGGAAGAAGCAATCGTAGAGATGCTTACAGAAATTTTTATTCATTGTGATGTGAATGTTGAAACATTAAAAGATGGATGGCTTAAAGAAATAAGAGAATATATAGAAGGAAATTTTTTGGAACAATTAAAGCTTGATGATTTGGAAAAGCATTTTGGTTTTAATAAATTTAGGATTATCAGGAGCTTTAAAAATAAATATAATGTTTCGCCTGGAGCATATCAATTACAATTGAAAGTAAATCATGCAAAACATCTGATTAGTAAAAATAAAGATCTGGTAGAAGTGGCATTGAATGCTGGCTTTTATGACCAAGCACATTTTACAAAAGAATTTAGAAAGGCTTATGGTATTACACCAAAGCAATATAGAAATATGTGTGTGAATCAATAATTTACAATAATTATTCGTTTGTTTACCATATGAGATAGTATCGGTTGCACATATAAATTAAGAGTGGACTTTATCCCGTAGTTAGGGTTAAAATCCACTCTTTGTTTTTTGATTAACTTTTATCTATGTTGATATCGGTATGAGATTCAAAGTGAGTATTTCAAAAGATATCAAAAATGAAAAAAAGTACACATAATTAATTTTGTAAAACATGGTAAAAAAACATCTAACACATAACAATAATTTTATATGGTGTGGTCTGAGCTGGTATACTCTTTGTGGTAGCACCATAGACAACAATTAGATTTCGGTTTGCGGGGTTATTGTTAAATGCTTGCCCATTTTCCAGTACTATCTGAGTATGTGGGGCAATGTTTAATCTTAGATTATTATCGCTACTCACCAATTGACTGTTAAAATAGTCTACTTTAACATTTCGATATTGTGTATCTCTTGCCATAACTATTGCTCTAAATTGAGGCGGGAAAATGAGAGGGACAGGTGCATTTGCATCATAAAAGCCAGTTATCATATTTCCAGGTGTTATCATTACATGGTCTACGAAGTAAGTAGTTGGCGTCACAACGAAATTAACTAAAGTTCCTTGTTCGTTTTCTACAGACATTAATTTATAACATCCCGCGCCCTCTCCATTTTCACCTATCCAAAAATCATTAATCATGGTAACTACACCATGAAAAGGTTGAAAATTTTTCATTATTATACCTCGATTCATTAATTGCTAATTTAAAAACATTGGAAACTACTAATATTTCTCAAATCCATTCCGAAGAATCTCCATCTATTTCTATCAAAGCGGAAACCTGAAATAGATCTAGGACCTACAAATGTAAGCCATGCCCAGAAGCCTCGTTCCCTTCTTGGCCATATATATACAAATCTATAGAGGCAAGGTCTAATTGCACCTGGGTCAATAGCTAGAGGGGTAGCGCCAAATTGTTGCGTTTTAGGCTCAGGTGGTGTAAAGTTTGGAGGTGCAGAAGGCGGTCCACCCTGGGGACCTTGTGTAAAGGGTGTAAAAGGACTCATTTGCCTGTATGGAACCATTAAAGGAAGAACTTGAGTTTCTAATTCATAGTTATACATTTGAGTATAGAATCTAATAGTATCCTCATCAATATACATAAAACTAACTCCTTAAAGTATTTACAATACAGTATATGGTATCTTATGGTTTTTTGTTAACTTGTATTAATTGAAAATATTGGTATTAAGCTTAAATTTCATATATAATAATAGTACATAGTTTAAATTAAATATTGAGAAAAAACCAATACACAATCTTCATATATGGCTAATTAAATCCTCAATAATTTAGTCCAGAAAGGATGGTAAAAGTTGTGGTCGAAAAAATATACTTTATATTAATGGGTAGTTTTATTTTAAATAAATAATCTACGTGAAGAAATAACTGTAATAAAATATTTAAAATAATATGAAGGAGTCATAAGCTCTTAAAGCCTATGACTCTTTTTTAATTATAAAAATAATTTATTGGTATATTTATCTAATATTTTATGATATACTCTATTTATACAAACATACGTTCGTGTTTTATATTAAATATAAAATTCAAAACTACATGAAAAGGAGTACATAAAAGGGTATAGATTTTAATTGAATCCACTTCTTGGTAGCAATGATATGTAACAAAGGAGGTGATTTCTTGAAAAACAAAAAACAAAAAAATCTTCCAAAAGCTCACAACCAAAGTTTATTACAAGTCGGCCAACCTGTAAAAGATGGTTTTGATGAAGCTCTGAAAGATTCCTCGAAAAAAATTTTATGTTTTTGCTTTGAAAGGTTTGTTTTTTTTATTATAAATTTTTTTATAAATTTATTTAAATAGGAGCATTGGTTATACTTTTATTATATACCATATTCTGCTTTTCTTAAACAATAAACTAAATTTATAAAAAATCAATCTAGTTTAAAACAACTTATGTTTGCTAAAAGCGTAGTACTCTTTGTTAATTTGAAAATGGTTATTATGTAAAAAAATAGGTTATTATCAAAGGCAGCAGTAGTTAATTCTACTGCTTTTTTCAAGTAACATTTACCTTAGTGACGTTGAAAATTTACACAAAATACACATAATACATAAAATAAACATCATCTTGACACTTCACAGACATTTACAGTAGATATAATAAAAACATAGAAAAAATAATTGAATGAGGAGAGATTAAATTTTTTAAATTGCTAATACATGGAGGTTTGATGGTCATGGTATTTACTATAGAAAATGCACTAATTATAATGTCAGTTCTAATATGTGTACTTTTAATTTTAATATTTATAACTGGCAATAATAAAAAACCTTATATTGTTAGCGAATTTTATTCACTTGGAACTTTAAATCAACTAAAGGTATATGGAAAAAATGCTAAAAAAGCTATTGAACAATCAATTCTAAAGCTTAGCGAAATAGATGATAAAATGTCTGTATTCAAAGAGGATAGCGAAATTTCAAAAATAAATAAACAAGCTGGTAATCAGCCTCGAATTGTCAGCAAAGATACTTATTATGTTATTAAAAAAGCATTAGAATACTGTTCACTTTCAAAAGGAGCCTTTGATATAACAATAGGGCCTATAGTTGCACTATGGGGTATTGGAAAAAAAGGTGCGAGGATTCCGGGCATTAATGAAATTAAAGAGAAGCTTAAGAGTGTAAACTACAAGGATATAGTAATAGACAAAAACACTAGTTCTGTATTATTAAAGAATGAAAAACAGGAAATTGATGTTGGAGGTATTGCAAAAGGGTATGCGGCAGACGAAGTAAAAAATATTTTGATAAAAAATGGTATTAAGAGTGCTCTCATAAATCTTGGGGGAAACATATTTGTCCTTGGCACAAAAGAGGATGGATCTCCTTATAGTGTTGGTATTCAAGATCCATTTAAGGCTCGTGGTGAATTTGCTTTAACAATTAGCGTAATTAATAAATCTGTAGTTACTTCGGGAAATTATGAAAGATATTTTACAGCGGAGGGTAAAAGATTTCACCATATAATAAATCCAAGTACGGGATACCCCTCAGAAAGTGATATCGTAAGTGCTACAATAATTTCTAATAATTCTATTGATGGTGATGGATTATCAACAGGTGTGTATATTATGGGAATACATAAGGCTATTAAGTTAATAGAAGAAATAAAGGGTGTAGATGCCATATTTATAACTAAAAATAAAGAAGTTTATGCTACATCGGGAATAAGAGAGAACTTTATACTTACTAATGATGAATTTGTATATAAAAATGGGATTTATGAGGAGATGTAAAAATGAAAAAAAAAATAAAGAAAATACAAATATTTAGACTAATAATACAATTGATTTTATTTGTTTTATCACCGGGCTTATTTATATTAGCCTTTTTAGGATTTAAAAGCATTTATGGGATGATCATTAAAGGTGATTTCAATTTTATACAAGCTTTTCCTAGTTTAATTGAGTTTACAACAGCTATTATTATAACTATTATACTTGGTAGATTTTTCTGTGGATGGATTTGTGCTTTTGGAACTTACAATGATTTACTTCATTTACTGTCTAAAAATGTATTCAAGATTAATTTCAAAGTAGATGAAAAGGTAGATGCTGTACTAAAATACGTAAAATATGTAGTCTTACTAGTGCTTGTAGTTGTTGTAATGACTTTGGGAAGTAAAGTTTTGGACACAACTAGTCCGTGGGATGCTTTTGCACAAATAACGAATTTTCCACAGGTATTATCTGATTACACTATTGGAGTTATACTTTTACTTCTAATATCAATAGGTGCTTTCTTTGTAGAAAGATTTTTCTGTAGATATTTATGCCCTCTTGGAGCAGTTTTTAATATATTCTCTAGAATAGGTATATTAAAAATTAAAAAGCCTAGTGATAAATGCGGAAATTGTAGAGTGTGTACAAGTAATTGCTCAATGGCATTACCACTTTATAAAGTAGAAAGTGTATGTGGTGGAGATTGTATTAACTGTTTAAAGTGTATTGAAACATGCCCTAGAAATAATACTAAGGTAAATGTTCTTGGGGAAAATATAACTCCTGAACTGGCTAGTTCTGTAGCAATAGCTGCTATGGTAGGACTTTATGCCGTTAACAGCTTAGGAGGAACTGTATTAGCTAAAAGTGGATTAACCACAGCGACTAGTACGACCGTAAGTACTAGCGCAAATAGTACTTCTCAAAAATATACGGATGGAACTTATACAGGAACCGGTACTGGTTTTAGAGGCGGTACAACTGAAATCTCAGTTACAATAAAAGATAATAAAATTACTAATGTTGAAACAGTATCAAATCAAGATACTCCAAGATTTTATGAAAGGGTTGAAAGTGGAATAATTTCTGAAATAATTTCTGCTCAATCCACCAGCGTAGACACAGTTTCTGGCGCTACTTACAGCTGTGAAGGAATTATTAGTGCAGCTCAAGATGCATTAACGCAAGCTGAAACAGGTTCATCAACGGGTACCGCTTCCTCTAGTAGTACTGATACAAGTACTGATACAGCAAGTTCAAATAATAGTGTATCAGGCTCAGATAATAATGATGTAAGCACAACTGATAGTACGGAAGATTCAAGTACTAATAGTGCTAGCTCAACTACAACAAATCAGAACAATTATGCGAATGGAACCTATACAGGAAGTGGTACTGGTTTTAGAGGTGGTACAACTGAAATTGCGGTTACAATAAAAGATAATAAAATCACTAATGTTAAAACAGTATCAAATGAGGATACTCCAAGATTTTATAATGGGGCTGAAAGTCAAATTATCTCTGAAATAATTTCTGCACAATCGACCACCGTAGACACAGTTTCTGGTGCTACATACAGTTGTGAAGGAATTATTAGTGCAACTGAAGATGCGTTAAGTCAGGCTAAAGCATAGGTAGGAAATATTTCATAAAAACAGGTAATGGCGGAAGAATTTTAAATAGTCAATTGAAATTTTTTAAGTGAAGACAAAAAAAAGAATCGATAAAAATCGATTCTTTTTTAGGTGGATATAAATATTGTACAAATTTAATTTGTGATGATATTGTTGTCTAGTGTAACTGCGCCATTCCGTGCAAATAATTGTCCGTGCACCGTCGCACCAGTATTCACTGTGATAGAGGTCAAAGCGAATATGCGCCCCTCAAAATGAGAATTTGTTTGTAATGTTGCAGAGCTTCCTACCCTAAAGATTACATTAGACATTTTAGCTCCGTTGATAAGCTTAACATTACTCCCTGTTGCCGTAATGAGAGTGGAGGCGGCTTTAAATATAAAGTAAGCATTTGGATCTCCCTTAGCATCTAGTGTGAGAGTACCTGTTATCTCAAATGTTCCGGATCCAGAATCATAATTTCCATGAGTCAAAGTCTTTCCACCAAGTTCAGTAGGAATACGAGTGGCAGGAAGACTTTTGTCATCACCATCAAATGAAGTCACAAGGTCTGACTTAGCTACATTTGAAACAGCATCAGCTAGATGTGTATTTCCCTTCATTGACACTTCCTTCTGTCCAGTGAAAGCTGTACCAGGGAAAAGTCCAACATCTCCGTTGATTACAGTTTTTCCTGTATTAGTTATTGTAGTACCAGCTAAAACTGCAAATCTATGGTTTGCAATTACTCTATTTTGACTTGCCATAACGGTGGATTCTTGCAACATAATTAATGTTAGTGTTGTTAGTAATGATATAGTTCTCATCTTATTAAGTGTTTTCATAAATTTAATCAATCCCTTCTTATTAAGTATTTTGATAAATTTAATCAATCCTTTGTATCAAAGTATATCTTAATCCTGTTAATATAAATGAAACCACCTCTTTTCATTTAATTAATTATTTTACCAACAATTCCTATAAAATTATGCTAAGTGCTAAGTGCTAAGTGCTAAGTGCTAAGTGTTAAAGTAGTTATAAAAACATGTTTTCAGTTATTATAAGTCAAAAATATACAATAAACATGTTAAAACTTTAACATTGGTTATTAACAAAATTAGGATAGATTTAAAATATATAGATTACTTAAAATCTATCCATATGAATATGAATATCTTTATGAATGTATAGCGTTATTCTAGATTGGCAACGATATACAGATAGAGTTTATAAGTGTTGTTGGCTGTCTGTTCATCTGAAAATTTTATATTATTAAAATACAAATATAGATATAAAATTAGTACTTAGCACTTATAGCTTTATATTACATCTAAAAAGTCATTAAAGCAACATTAATTTTGTTAAATAAGTTGCATATTCAAACAATATATTTAACATTGATTGGAGCTAATAGAATGAAGTTTTTAACTAATGCAGAAAAACTTAAATCAATAAGAAAGTATTTAATAATGAAACAAGAGGATCTCGTGGATGAAAACCTTACCAGGGGACTTATTAGTATGATAGAAATAGGAAAAAGAGAAATTAGCAACAAGGTTGCTTTTAAACTTGTTGAGAAATTTGCACAAAGAGCCAAAGAACTAGATATTGAATTAAAAATAGATAATGGTTTTTTATTACGTTCTCCTAGTGAAGATGCGGAATTATATTGTTTAAAAAAACTTGAAGAAATAAATCAAGATAAAGATATTAAAGAAATCATTGAAATAGCTGATAAGTTTAATTTACTGAATATTCAAGCTATGGGATATAGTAAATTGGGTGACTATTACTCAAATGAAAAAAAATGTGATGAAGCTTTTATTGATTATAATAATGCTATAGATATTTTTAAAAGTATTAAACAAAATGAAACAATACCTTATATTTATTTTAAGATAGGATATTGTAAAGATATATCACTACAATATACAGAAGCATTATCATTTTTTTTTCTATCTCAAAGATATTCAATAATTTATTATGATAAAAAAATAGAAAAAAGTGCTACATATTATATAGCTATATGCTATATAAAGTTAAACAAAATAAAACTAGCCCTTGAAAACATTGAAAAGTTCTTAACCTTATGTAACAAAGAAGAAGATTATGATGATTACATTAATGCAAATATTCTTAAAGCAAACTGCTATGAGGCTCAGAAAGAATTTAATACTGCTATAGATATATATGATTCTCTTCTAATTGATAATATAGATTGTAATAAGCCTATATTAGGAAATATATATAATAATTTAGGGTTAGTTTATTTGAACAAAGATGACTTTAATAATAGTTTGGAATATTTTAATAAAGCTGAGCAACTAAGAATTAAGATAGATTCAGCTAATCTTTGTCATACTATAATTGAAAAATCAGGGGTTTTTATTAAGCAGGGGTTTTATAATAATGCTATTACACTTATAGAATCAGGATTAAAACAAGCTGAAGCAAATATGGATTATGAGTATTTAATAATAGGAAATTACGAACTTGTGCATATATATGAAGCATTAAATGATGCTTTAAATTTAAAGAAAACTTATTTAATTATTGCTGATTTTTTTAAAATATTAAATAAATATAGTGAATTAGTTTTAGTGTATAATAAGTTAGCAATTATATATTTGAATGAGTATAATGTTGAAGATGCTAAAAAATATTTATTAATGTCACTAAAATTAATGTAGAGCAATATCATAAAAAAAGTTTATAATAATTTATCTTCATAGTTAATTTTTAAATTTTCTGTAAAATCATCTATATCATTAGACAATAACCACTCCAGTATTTTAATTTCTTCTTTATTTGGAACAAATTGTACATTGCTAGTAAGCAGCTTATTAAATCTATTAACATTGAATCCGGTAACTTTATTAATTTGTTCCACAACTGTTTGATTACTTTTTCTATAATTTTTATTAACCCTTTCAACTACCCTAATAAATAATTGGGATAAGTCTCTATCCCTTTTACCTACTAATTTTAAAGGATTGTCCAGACGGGTTACTAACTCTTTATTACTCACACTAACTAATTTTTTATATTTTTCAAATGATTTACTTTTAGTTAACATTTTATTCCTCCTATAGTTTCAAATTACTAAAGATTAACTAACATTTGCTAAATAACAAATAATTAATATCATTACTCAATTTTGTCGTTCTCACTCTAGTAAATTTAATGTTATTAAGTATATTGTATATTTCTACATTTTTTTCTGCATCCCTTCTAAATGTTACATTTTTCTATCATTTTTTGTTATAATTGTATTGTGAAGAATATCACCTTTTAGTTTTTGTTTGTTGTGATTCAATTATACCAAGAGGGGATCGATCTTCTATTTCTTTAAGATTAATTGGGGGTATTATATATGGAAGATAAGAAAATAAAAACAAAAGTTTTGAGACCGAAATTTGATTGTGATTTAGATATCATAGAGTTATCTAAAGAAAAAATTGAGGATGAAAGCATATTCTCGTTTGGAACAGTTAGTGATTGCTCTTTAGAAAACCATGTAGCAGACAGAGTGAATTTTAAACAGGTAATATTTGAAAAAGTTATTTTTAATAAAATAACTTTCAGACGTATAGAGCTGGTGGATGTAAGATTTGAAAATTGTGATTTATCAAATGTAGATTTTAATGAGGCTTCATTACATAGAGTAGAATTTGTGAATTGTAAAATTATTGGCATTAATTTAAATGAAGCTACTTTTAGGGATGTTATTTTTGAAAATTGTAATGGTGAATTTGCCTTTTTTAGTTATTGTAATTGTAAGCAAGTTGCATTTCTTGGGTGTCAATTACGTTCTTCAGATTTTCAAAATTCAAAATTTTTAAAAGTTGAATTTCAAGAGTCTAATTTACTTCAAGCTCAAATGAATTTCACAAGTCTTAAAGGAATTGATTTTACTAGTTGCAATATCGAAGGTATGGGAGTAAATATTGCTGATGTTAGGGGTGCAAGAGTTACCACTATACAAGCCGTTTCTATTTCTGCCATATTGGGTCTTATTATCAAATAAAAGTAATTATATAAATTATTAAAGTAGAAACAACAAAATAATTATAAAAAAATTAATAATCCTTCAAACTGATTTCCGTATTAATCAGGTTGGAGGATTTATCATATAATATAGCATTTTATCCAAAGAGAAAGGCTAAACTTATGTTTGCTACTTGAAAAGATAAGAAAAATAGACAATAATAGATATATTACTAAAAAAGGGGTGTATTTAATGAATTCATGGAAAATTGAAACTAAATGTTTGCAGGAGGGGTATAAACCTGGTAATGGCGAGCCACATGTTTTGCCAATATGCCAGAGCACTACCTACAGATATAAATCTACAGAGCAGGTAGCCAAGCTATTTGATTTAGAAGAAGCTGGTCATATGTATTCTAGAATTAGTAATCCAACAGTTGAATGTTTGGAAAATAAAATTGCTGCACTTGAAGGTGGAGTTGGTGCATTATGCACATCCTCAGGACAATCGGCAACTTTGATTGCAATATTAAATATTTGTAAAAATGGAGACCATGTAGTTTCTTCAAACTCAATATATGGTGGAACCTTTAATTTGCTAGCAATGACCATTAAAAAGATGGGCATTGAGGTAACATTTGTAGACCCTGACAGTGATGAAGAGGAGATTCAGAAGGCATTTAAAACAAACACCAAAGCAATATTCGGAGAGATAATTGCAAACCCAAAAATTAGTGTGCTTGATATAGAGAAGTTTGCGGGCATTGCGCATAAGAATGGAGTACCTTTTATAATTGATAGTACATTTGCTACACCAATACTTTGCAGACCTTTTGAGTTTGGCGCAGATATTGTGGTACATTCCACTACAAAATATATGGATGGACATGCCTCTAGTGTAGGCGGAGTAATAGTAGATTCAGGTAAATTTGATTGGACAAAGGGTAAATTCCCTGAGTTTACAGAGCCTGATCCATCTTATCATGGTTTAGTTTATACAGAAGCTTTTGGACAGGCTGCATATATTGCCAAAGCTAGGGTTCAATGCATGAGGGATATGGGAAATTGTATGAGCCCCAATAATGCTTTTCTAACAAATTTTGGTATGGAGACTTTACATATTAGGATGGAGAGACATTGTGAAAATGCTTTAAAAGTTGCTACCTTCCTTGAAGGTTGTGAAAAGGTAGAATCAGTTAGTTATCCTTCACTACCAGGGGATAAATATAACGCACTTGCAAAAAAATATTTGCCTAAGGGTTCTAGCGGAGTTATTTCCTTTATTATAAAGGGTGGAAAAGAAGCGGCTGTGAAATTTATGGACAAATTACAGCTTGCCTCAATAGTTGTACATGTGGCAGATGTAAGAACCTTAGTATTACATCCTGCAAGCTCAACCCATAGACAAATGAATGATCAGCAGCTTGCGCAGGCGGGTATTGAACCTGGTTTAATTAGGTTTTCTGTGGGAATAGAAAATGTGGAAGATATTATTGAAGATATAAAACAGGCAATAGAGTGAAAATTATGAATCCAATAGAAAGTATTATAAAAGATTATTCAATAATCATTTTAGATGGAGCATTAGCAACTGAACTTGAGGGGCGAGGATGCGATATTAACGATAGTTTGTGGTCTGCCAAAATACTGGTAGAGCATCCAGATGTAATTGAACAAGTACATTATGATTATTTTGCTGCAGGAGCAGATTGTGCTATTACCTCAAGTTACCAAGCTACTATTGATGGTTTTGTTAAACGAGGGTTTAGTGAAAATGAAGCGATTTCACTAATTAAAAAATCTGTTGAAATTGCAATAAAAGCAAGAGATGAATTCTGGAAAGATGAAGTAAATAGAAAAAACAGACCATATCCATTAGTTGCTGCCTCAGTAGGACCCTATGGTGCTTATCTTGCGGATGGTTCGGAATACCGGGGAGATTACAAGCTTACGGAAAAAGAATTGATGGATTTTCATAGGCCAAGAATAAAAGCATTGGTAGAAGCAGGTGCAGATATTCTTGCTTGTGAAACAATCCCTTGCTTTTTAGAAGCTAAAGCAATTGTAAAGTTACTTCAGGAATTTCCAGGGGTTTATTGTTGGATCAGCTTCAGTGCTAAGAATAATTTAGAGATAAGCAATGGTGAGCTAATTTCAGATTGTGCTAAATCGCTGGATAAATATGACCAAGTGGCTGCTATTGGAATAAACTGCACACCGCCACAATATATTACTTCATTGATTGGTGAAATATATAAGAATTCTAAAAAACCTATTGTAGTTTACCCTAATTCAGGTGAAGAGTATGATGCAGATACAAAAAGTTGGCATGGTCATTCTTCAAGTGGAGCTTACGGATGTAGTGCTAAAGAATGGTATGACAAGGGTGCAAGGCTAATTGGAGGCTGTTGCAGAACAAATCCAGAAGATATAAGATCTATTGCAGCATGGGCAAGAAAATATTAGCTAATAGGCAGTCCTTTGTGGATTGCCTATTTTTTTCAGTGTTATACATGTGGAAGTGAAGTTAATTGAATGCTAAAATAACCATAATTGGTAAATATAATTTAATACCTACTTGACATAATCATTAAGTAACGATATAATAATATAAAGTAAATAATAATTACTAGTAACAAATAATTATAAATAATAAAGAAAATTAAGGAGTGTTTTTAAATGAATTTAAAAGAAGTTTTTGAAGAGAGAAGATCTATCAATTTTTTTGATATAAATAAAGGAGTTGAAGCTGGACTTCTTAAGGATATAATTAACCTTGCAGTATTAGCTCCATCAGCATTTAACCTTCAACCTTGGGAAATTATAGCAGTTAAATCTAAAGAGGCTAAAGAGAGATTGCATAAGCTTTCAAGTAGTCAGCCTAAGATATTAGAAGCTCCAGTGACTCTAATAATTGTAGGTAATAAAACTGGATATGATGAATCAAATCCTACATGGCAGGATATGTTAAAGCTACTTGGTGGTGATAAAGACAAGTTAGCAGGTACACAAGGTTTTGCTCATAGTTTATATGGTACATCAGAGGAAAATAAATTAAAGTTCGCTGAAAGTAACGCAGGACTTCTGGCGATGTCTATAATGTACGCAGCTAAGGGCCTTGGAGTAGATTCTCATCCAATGAGTGGAATGGATTTTGAAGGTGTAAGAAAAGAATTTGGACTTGATGAAAATAAGACAGTAGTAATGCTAATCTCGCTTGGATACTTAGATGAAAGTAAGACACTTTACCCAAGAGCATATAGAAGAGGGTACGATGAGATAGTTAAAGAAGTTTAATAGAGTTTTTTTAGTAAATTGTTTCTACTTATTCCAAATCATAAAAAACATCCACTTGTAGTTTTGTAATTCTACGGGTTGGATGTTTTTTTATGATTTTATTTGATTTTATGTCTAAATGATACACCCTAAGAAATCTTTAACTCTCTCATTCTCTGGGTTAAGAAAGAATGAATCTGGGTTACCTTCTTCTACAATTTTGCCTTCATCCATGAATATTATTCTGTCTGCTACTTCCTTTGCAAATCCCATTTCATGAGTTACAACAAGCATTGTCATACCTTCCTTTGCCAACTGGTTCATTACATTTAATACATCACCCACCAGTTCTGGATCAAGTGCAGAGGTTGGTTCATCAAATAACATGAATTTTGGGCTCATAGCAAGTGCCCGAGCAATAGCTACTCTTTGTTTTTCACCCCCTGAAAGCATAGCGGGGTAAAAGTCTTTCTTATCAAGCAGTCCTACTTTATCAAGTAATTCCTCAGCCAGTTTTATAGCTTCTTGCTTTTTCATCCCTTTGACTTGAATGGGTCCTTCTATGATATTCCCAAGAACCGTCATATGTGGAAATAGATAAAAATGCTGAAATACCATTCCCACATTTTGACGCATTTTATTAATAGCATTTTCCTTATGCACTACTAACTCTTCGCCAAAATATATTTGTCCACTCTCACTTTTCTCAAGAAAATTAATACACCTGAGGAGTGTGCTTTTTCCAGAACCGCTAGGCCCTATGATTACTACAACCTCTCCTTCATGAACCGTCAAATTAATATCATGTAATACTTGGTTATCACCAAAACTTTTGTTTATACTTTCAACTCGAATCATTGATTTATCACTACGTTTGGCCACTTTTACCACACCTACCTTTCATTTACAGCAAGACGTTTTTCAAGTTTGTTTACAAAAAAACTTAAAATTACTGTTATTATTAAATAATAAATTCCAGCTATCAGTAGGTACTCCATAAAACGGAAAGTAGAAGAACCTAACTGTTGAGATTTTAATAAAAGCTCACGAACAGCAATTGTACTAGCCAAAGAGGAATCTTTGACTGCGATTATAAACTGATTACCAAGGTTTGGAACTGCACGCTTGAAGGCCTGAGGGAGTATAATTCTTCTCATTGCTAAGAAATTAGACATTCCAATTGAACGTGCGGCTTCCATCTGTCCTTTGTCTATAGATAGTATTGAGCCACGAAATATTTCTGCTATATATGCAGCATTGTGAACTCCAAATGCAATTATTGCGGATGGATACGGATCTAACTTTATAATATTTGCTAAACCATAATATACAATAAAAAGCTGTAAAATTATTGGAGTTCCACGGATTATAGTTACATATAATGTTGACAAATAATAAATTATTTTATGTTTTGAAAGTCTTCCAAAAGCGATAATTAAGCCTAAAATCACACCCATTAATATCGACGCTGCAGCAATTTTAAGTGTTTCTAACGCGGCTGGAAGAAAGATAGGAAACTTTTCAATAATTAAACTAAAATCATAATTCAAATAAATCCCTCCTGAGTGGTATACACATACTAACTGAATATGTGTTTGCCAAATTTTCTACTTTAAATCGTTTATACTTTTTATCTTTGAATCTTTTGGTACAATAAGCTGAGCACCTGAATAGTAATATGGATCGGTAAAGTCTATCACCTTAAGTCTCTCAGGAGTGACAGCCATGCTACCCAAAATACCATCATATCTTCCACTTCTAAGGCCCTCTAAAATACCGCTCCAGTCAGTAGTCACGGATTCATATTTAACACCTAATCTTTTGGCTACCTCTTTTCCGATATCAACATCAAAGCCTGTTAATTGGTCAGCAGCTGATATAAAATTGAATGGCGGATAACCACCGCTCATAGCAAAAACGATTTTTCCAGCCTTCTTTACTCGCGCCAAACTACCATCCTTTGCGGGCTCATTTTTAGTAGACACATCCTTTAGGACTGTTTTTTTATACTTTACTCCATCAAGAATATTTTTCCCGAAATACTTATTGCTAATTTTTGCATAGGTACCATCTGAAATCATTGACCCAATAGCTTGATTAATAGCTTGGCGTAGACTGTCATCATCTTTTCTTACAGCAGCCGCAATGGTTTCTGTATATATTAAATCTCCCGCGAGTTTTAAAGTTTTAAAATTTGCTTGTTTGATTCCATAGAGACCAACTAGCCTGTCCGTCACTGCACCATCAATCCTTTTGTTTACCAACTCCTGAAGGTTTAAATTATCATCCCTATATAATTTAACTTCCTTGATTTTGCTGTATTCTTTTATTTTTTCTCCAAATGTGGTTCCTGTAACTACGCCAATCCTTATATCGCTTCTGTCATGGTTACTGCTACAAGCGGTAATTAGTGTGCCAGTTACAACTACTGTAAGTATGATACAAAGAGTTTTAAATGATTTTTTCATTGTTAACCTCACTTTATATTTTTTTTACCAATAACTTGAGTTATCGATTTTATGCTTATTCCACCGGGATTATTATTTCAGCTTTTTACATATCAATAAATTGCACTATAAAAATAAAAAAACTGTAGAAAATTTCTACAGTTTTTACTAATATTGATTATAGTAAAAATAATGCATACAAATTACCATTTTTTAACGCTTACGAGGTTAGCTGACGGATTCGGATTAAAAAAATTACCCTACCTAAACTTAATTAGGATTCACCCCTAAAAACTTGGTTTCCCCGCTCTTTTTTTTGATTCAGCGTCATGCTATATTTTTCAAATTTACTTTCATGTAACAACTTCATTATAATATACAAGTTGTTTCCTGTCAAATGTAGAAACCAATAAAGTACGCCACTATTTACCACTTAAGTATCGAATCACTAATAAATTCCCGTAATTACCCAGGGGTCTGACCCCATTTAGTTATGAATATTTTGTTAATAAAATTAATTTTAATTGAATAAAATGGAATAAAGTGAATTAATATGTACAGTTATTAATACAACAATTAATTATGTACAAGCTATTTAACTTTTGATGAGAATATATTATACATTTGTGGGTATAAATATCAAAAAAAAGATTTGTTGAATATTTATGCCTCATTTTTATTGTTATACATAACAAACTAATACATTGTGAATATATATACATAAAACTTAAAACTTTGAATTTTCAAATACAGATGTCTATAGTATAATGAAGTAAAACGGACATTGCCAGAAGAAAACGGTGTTAAATTAATAACAGTGCTAATAGGAACTATATATATGTAATTACAGTCAAATACCCGATTTCCCTTATGAAAACGTACACTTTATAATGATGACATCAACAAACAAACAAATAGGGGGTAACAAATTAAATGAAATCATTTATAAATGTAACTTCAGAAATAGGAAAACTAAATACAGTAATCTTACATAGACCAGGCAGAGAAATAGAGAATTTATCTCCAGCGCTTCTTGAAAGATTGCTTTTCGATGATATTCCATATTTAGAGGTAGCGAAAAAAGAGCATGATATATTTGCGAAAATATTAAAAGAAAACGATGTGGAGGTTCTTTATTTAGAAGAACTTGTTACCGAGGCTTTAAATGACGATAAAACAAAAAAAATATTTTTACAACAGTTTTTACAAGAAAGCCACATTAGTAATAAAGAAATATATAAATCTCTTTATGACTATTTGATGTCAAAGCCTACAGGAGAAATGATTGATATACTTATGGCTGGTGTTAGAAAAAATGAAATAGAGGTTAAAGGAATTGATGCTCTAAGAGGATTAATGAAAAATCAGTATCCTTTTTACTTAGACCCTATGCCTAATCTTTACTTTACTCGTGATCCGGGTGCGTCAATTGGAAATGGTATTACTATAAATACTATGCAAACCGAAGCTAGACGACGTGAAACCTTGTTCCTAGAATATATCCATAAATATCATAACTCTTTTAATCAACAGGAAGTGCCACTTTGGTATGATAGAAACCTTCCCAACAATATCGAAGGTGGGGACGAGCTTATATTATCTTCCACAACTCTTGCAATAGGATGTAGTCAAAGGACTTCACCTGAAGCTATAGAGGTTGTAGCGAAAAATTTGTTTGAAAAACATACTTCTTTCGAAAAAGTATTAGTATTTGAAATTCCAGCCTGTAGAGCATATATGCATCTTGATACTGTATTTACTATGGTTGATTATGATAAATTTACAATACACCCAGAAATAGAAGGACCCCTTAATGTTTTTGAAATTACAAAGGGCGTCAATGGGGAATTAACTATTAAACAAGAAAAAGATGTGTTGCAAAATGTATTAAAATCAGCATTAAAGGTACCTTCAGTTGAATTAATAAGATGCGGTGGTGGCGACTCTATTGTAGCAGCAAGAGAACAATGGAATGATGGATCAAATACTCTTGCTATTGCACCGGGAAAGGTTATAACTTATGAGCGAAATTATATTACAAATGAAATTTTATCAAAACGTGGTATAACAGTGATAACAATGCCAAGTGCTGAACTTTCAAGAGGAAGAGGCGGCCCAAGATGTATGAGTATGCCTTTAAATAGAGATAACTTATAAAAATTATATAAAAACAACAATATTAGGAGGAATTTATTATGTTTAACTTAAGAAACAGAAACTTTTTAACTTTGATGGACTTTACTCCAAAGGAAATAAACTACTTTTTAGATCTAGCTAGAGATTTAAAAAGAGCTAAGTATACAGGTACAGAGAGACAGACATTAAAAGGTAAAAACATTGCTCTAATATTTGAAAAGAGTTCCACAAGAACAAGATGTGCTTTTGAAGTAGGTGCGCTAGACCAAGGAGCTCATGTAACTTATCTAGGACCTACAGGAACTCAAATTGGTAAAAAGGAATCTGTAGCAGATACAGCAAGAGTTCTTGGAAGAATGTATGATGGTATAGAATACAGAGGATATGGACAAGAAGTGGTTGAAGAATTAGCTAAATATGCAGGAGTACCTGTATGGAATGGATTAACAACTGAGGATCATCCAACGCAAATTCTTGCAGATTTTCTAACTATAAAAGAACACTTTGACAAACCATTAAGTAGCATAGTGTTTGTATATGCTGGAGACGGAAGAAACAACATGGCAAATGCATTGATGATAGGTGCTGCAAAAATGGGTATGGACTTTAGAATTGTATCACCAAAGAGCTTATTCCCAGAAACAGCATTAGTCCAAAAATGTAATGAAATTGCTAAAGAAACAGGAGCAAAAATTACTATTACAGATAATGTTGCTACTGGGGTGGAAAACGCAGACGTACTATATACAGACGTATGGGTATCAATGGGAGAAGCAGATGAAGTTTGGGCAGAAAGAATCAAAATCTTAAGACCATATCAAATAAATATGGAAATGATTAAATTAACAGGAAATAAAAATGTTAAATTCATGCATTGTTTACCAGCATTCCATGATTTAAAGACTATTGTAGGTAAAGATGTATTTGAAAAATATGGTCTTGAAGGATTAGAAGTTACAGATGAAGTATTTGAAAGTGAACATTCTATAGTATTTGATGAAGCCGAAAATAGAATGCATACAATTAAGGCAGTTATGGTTGCTACACTTGGTGACTAGTCAACAATAAATTTTATATTGAAAGCAATATTTTATTGAAAGTAATATTATAATTGGCGAGGGTAATATTTTTGCTCTCGCCAAAATAAATCTGTCTAATAAAGTAAGTAAAAGTTGAGAAATTAACTTTAGAAAAAAGAAGAATCCAAATAACATACTATTAAGGGGTGGGTTTAAATGTCAGATAGTTCAAAAAAACTAGGTTTATTTTCACTAATAGCACTTGTTATTAGTTCCTCAGTAGGTGCTGGTATATTTAATATATCTAGTGATTTAGCCTCAGGTGCTGCTGCGGGACCAGTAATTATTGCATGGGTAATTGTTGGTCTTGGTATTTTAATGTTATCGTTATCTTTTGACAATTTATTATTGAAAAAGCCTGAATTAAATGGTATATTCAGCTATGCAGAAGATGGTTTCGGAAAGTTTGGAGGTTTTGTTAGTGGATGGGGATACTGGTTATCCGCTTGGCTTGGCAATGTAGCCTTTGCTACAATGCTTATGAGTACACTTTCTTACTTTTTTCCTATCTTTGGGAATGGTCAAAATATTCCATCAATTATAGGCGCTAGTATTTTTATGTGGTCACTTACTTTCATAGTTAATAGAGGCGTTGAAAAAGCCGCCGTAATAAATACAATAGTTACTATATTTAAATTAATACCAATCTTTTTATTCATAGTCATAGGTATTATAGCTTTTAAGGTGGATTTATTTACATATCATTTTTGGGGAAATATAGCTACTAATTTTAACTTTTCAGATGTATTCACACAAGTTAAAAGTTGTATGATGGTAATGATGTGGGTTTTTGTTGGTATAGAAGGAGCTTCAATGCTATCTTCCCGTGCTAATAAGAAATCTGACGCCGGCAAGGCAACTATTCTCGGATTAATAGGTTTATTAATTATTTATGTTTTAACTTCCATGATTCCTTATGGACTTATGAGTAAAGATCAATTATCAAAATTAGCCACTCCCGCAATGGCTTTTATCTTAAAAGACGTTGTTGGATCTTGGGGCGCCGCCTTCATAAACATAGGTTTAATAATCTCAATTTTAGGCGCATGGTTATCTTGGACGATGCTACCAGCTGAAACTACTCTTTTAATGGCTCGTGCAAAATTACTACCAAAAATATTTGGTAAAGTAAATAAAGCTGGTTCACCTACTTTTTCTTTAATTACCACAGCGGCCTTAATTCAAGTATTTCTTTTTACTTTCTTATTTACAGATAAAGCATACCAGTTTGCTTATTCTCTCTGTACTGCTTCAATATTAATATGTTATTTATTTGTTGGAATGTATCAATTTAAAATATCTTATATAAACAGACATGAAAAAGGTGAAATAAAACAAATGATAATAGGTTTAATTGCAGCGATTTTTCAAATTTGGGCAATTATAGCTTCAGGACTAAACTACACTCTACTTTGCTTTATAGCTTATATTCCTGGAATTGTGTTTTTTGCCATGGCTAGAAAAGAAAATGGTGAAAAGGACTCACTAACAAAAAAACAATGGATATTGACTGCCTTAATTGCTTTTGGGGCAATATATATTATTTACCAAGTAGCTACGGGAATAGTTACTATTTAAATTATGAAAAGGGGTTCTTAATATGAAAATTGCAAATTTTGGTGTTGAAGAATGGTTAAATGTTTGGGAAAATGATGCTATTTATGATATAGCAGGAAGCTCAATTGCATCGTTTTCATTAGAAGAAATAATATCCATAGATGGTACAACTCCAGAGAAATTTTTTCAGGGACTACTAAAAACAAAAATGAATTATGGATGGATAGAAGGTTCTCCAGAGTTTAAAAAGGAAGTTAGTAAATTATATAAAAATGTTCCACCTGAAAATATTCTTCAAACTAATGGTGCAACTGGTGCAAATTTATTAGCATTATATTCATTAGTAGAAGCCGGTGACCATGTAATTGCTATGCATCCTAGCTATCAGCAATTATATGAGATTTCAAAGTCTTTTGGGGCTGAAGTTGATTTTTGGGAAATTTATGAAGATAATGATTGGTTACCAAAGCTTGATGAATTGAAAAAATTAATACGTCCAAATACAAAATTGATTTGTTTGAATAATGCCAATAATCCTACTGGAACTATTTTAGATGATGACTTTCTAAAAGAAATAGTTAAGATTGCGGGTACTGTGGGCGCATACATTTTAGTTGATGAAGTATATAAACCTCTAGATTCTAATATTTCTGTTTCTTCCATAGTGGATTTATACGATAAGGGAATTTCTACAAACAGTCTATCAAAAACATACTCAGTTCCAGGAATACGTGTTGGTTGGACTGCTTGCAATAGTGAACTTGCAGATTCATTTAGAAAATATCGTGATTACACTATGATTTGTGCAGGTGTTTTTGATGATTATTTAGCTGTTCATGTATTGAAAAATAAGGAGTTAGTACTTGAAAGAAATAAAAATATTATTCATACAAATTTAGAAATTGTTAAAGAATGGATTGAAGATGAACCTCGTGTTTCATTAATATTACCCAAATACGTTTCTACATCGTTTATCAAATTAGATATACCTATTGATGTTGAACAATTTTGTATAGATATTTTAAAAGAAAAAGGAGTTCTTCTAGTACCAGGCAATCGTTTTGATGTTCCTGGGCATGCTAGATTAGGATATTGTACACATACAGATATACTAAAAAATGGATTGAAAGAGTTATCTGCTTATTTAAGAAAGTTTGACAAATAATCTAACATAAAAGAATTTGTAATACTATAGTTAATATATAGTTTTTAAAAGATAAAAGGAGAGATCAATATGGCAAGAATAGTGATAGCGCTAGGCGGGAATGCCCTTCAAGCAAATCCAAAGGATACTACAGCAGAGGCACAACTCGTAACAGCAAAACAAACTTCAGAGGCTATTGTAGATTTAATTGAAGAGGGACATGAGGTGATTGTTGCCCATGGTAATGGACCTCAAGTGGGTCAACTTGTAGCTACTTATGAAGCAGCAGCTTCTTTACATGAAAATAATCCAATAATGCCTTTTCCTGAATGTGGTGCTATGAGTCAAGGTTATATAGGATACCACCTGCAACAAAGCATTGGGGCAGAGATAAGAAGCAGAGGAATAAATAAGGAAGTTGCAACAGTAGTTACGCAAGTAATAGTAGATGAGAACGATCCAGGATTTAAGAATCCAACTAAACCAGTAGGTTCTTTCTTTACAGAGAAGCAAGCTGAAAAATTAATGACTGAAAAAGGATATACAATGAAGGAAGATTCCAATAGGGGCTGGAGACGCGTAGTAGCTTCTCCTCTTCCAAAGGCTATAGTTGAAGAACCTATTATTAGAACCTTAGTTGAAGCAGGACATGTTGTTATAACTGTTGGCGGAGGCGGTATTCCTGTAATTGATAAGGGAAATGGAAGTCTTGAAGGAGTACCAGCAGTAATAGATAAAGATTTTGCCTCTGGTAAAATAGCTGAATTACTAAATGCTGATGCATTAGTTGTACTTACAGCTGTTGAACAGGTTGCTATTAACTTTGGCAAGCAAAATCAAAAGAATCTTTCCAAAATAACTGTAAAAGAAGCAAAAAGATATATTGAAGAAGGACATTTTGCACCTGGTTCTATGCTTCCTAAAATAAGAGCAGCGCTTGCTTTCGTTGAAGCAAAAGAAGGTAGAAAAGCAATTATAACATCCCTTGAGAAAGCTAGGGAAGCAATAGGTGGAACAGCAGGAACAGTTATAATAAACTAAAAGAATTTTATTAAGGAAACGTAAGTTATAAATTTAGTTAAAAAATTTTGCTAAATATACATGGCCCAAATAAATAAAAAATCCAGTAGAATATAAATAGATATTCTGCTGGATTTTTTAAGTTATGGATTTTCTCGAGGAAAATTATAAGGAATGAGAGTTATATATAAATTGATTCCCCCCTTAATGTTGCTAAAATTTCATGATATACTATTTATAACATATTATGGTAAATCAATTATTTAATTGTAACTATTGTTAAAGGGATTAACGTGTTATGCAAAACAGGTGTCCAAGCAATAGAGGCAGCAGAGAAAAGATTTCAAGAAATAAATTTGACCCAAAAGGATCAAAAATGAAAATCATGCCACTTTCTACGTGGGTGGCACTAAGGAGTGAAAATATGTTTTCAAATGAAAATGGGTTATTTGGAGAAGCGAAAAAAGCGAAGGTGCTTCCTAATATTGTTACAAGTCTACTTTGGGTATTGCTTTTCCTAATCGCAGGACAAGGAATAGGTGCAATCTTGGCTTTTTATACAAAAAAAATTACTGGTAATGATCCTGCAGTATTATTGTTAAATGAACTTATTTGTGGTTTTATATTTATAACACTATTTGTATTTGCTAGAGTAAAGTTTAGGGAAAAAAGAAGCATTTCAAGTATACAGTTGATGTAGCTTAGTAAATTTAGTTAATGTAATAAAATAAAATGCTATTCAATATATGGAGGAAAATTAGGATATACATTTTCTTCAGTTACCTTGCCCAGGATTTAACATGTATGGTTCTAATCGTTGGGGCCATACGTCAATGTGAAGAGTGAAAAAGGTGTTTTCATGGAAGTATTAGAAGGAATGATGCGAGAAAATGGAATACATTTGCACATGCTAGGGTTAAAGGAAGCATTACAGAAAATAATTAGAATTGATTAGGAGTGTTTTTTCAAAATATGTGCATACATTTATTTTTTATGAAAACAAATTATTGTTGCTGCTGAGAAATTGGTATCTTTTTTTGTTTTCGGAATAGTTTAATAGAAGGATATATAATATGGATACCACAATATAGAATTTATATTTTATAGGGGCGGTGAATGAGATGGATTGGAAAGAAGAATTAGTTTTACAATTAAGAAATTTGACTATTGATAAAAATGTTATTACTAGAGCAATGCAAAACTTTGTTGATGTATTTAATAGTAATCTAGACAAATATAATATAAAAAATATTCGAGCAATAACGGATTCAAATGAATATATTGATATAAAATTTTATAAAAAAATCGAAATAAAATATTCTACTAAAAATGCTACTTTTATTTTATTAAATAAAGACAGACTTCAGCAAAATATATCTATTAAATTAAGTATTGCTGAAAAAGTAGGGGGTTATTTTATTCAGTATATTAATACGGAAGAACGCAACCCAAAATTGAGAGCATTTATTGATGAAAATACTATTGATGGTATTTTTCAAGATTTATTTGAATTAAATGAAGAAGTAATAACTATAAATGAAGAAATAATCAATTAAAAGCATCCCTGTGGATGCTTTTTTCTTTGATACTTGCGTAAACCATTTGGGATTTAATATTCCCTTTTTTAATTCGTAAACAATATTAATAATAGTTGTCTTAAGTAGGTCAGTTAGCACATAAACTGAAATGTAGATTAAAAAGGACACGTACTAATTCTATATTTTATTGTGAATTAAAGGAGTGAGTATTATGGAAAATGAAATAGAAAAGCCATTACTAAGTCGAATAAAAAGGCATAAGAAAATCGTTATGGGTATTATAATTTCGATTTGCACTTTACTTGTTATATATCTTGGAATGGTAATATATTTCATGAATCATTTTTATTTTGGTTCTGCAATAAATTGCATTAATGTTTCAGGTAAAAATGTGGAGGATGTAAATGAACAAATGGCATCTGAACTTCAAACATATGTGTTAAATATAAAAGAGCGAGGCGGTAAAAACGAACAAATTAGAGCCAATGAAGTTGGTTTAAATTATAATTCAGATGGGCGATTTAAGGATCTCAAAGATAGACAGAATCCTTATAAATGGATTTCAGCGTTTTTTAATACAGATGATTCTAAAATGATAGAAGGAGTTAAATATGATAAGGAACTATTAAGAAAGCGAGTGGATAAGCTCTCTTGTTTTGATAGCAATAATATAGTTGAACCTAAGAATCCTAGCTTTAAGTATACAGATAATGGCTATGTGATTGTAAGTGAAGTCGATGGAAACAAGATCAATAAAGATATTTTATATGATCATGTGTCAGATGCAATACTTAAAGAGGAAACTACAATAGATTTGGAGTGGATCAATTGCTATGTTAAGCCGCTATATACATCAAATTCTCAAAAAATTATCGATACCAAGAACATGCTTAACAAATATGTATTTTCAAAAATTACTTATAATTTTGGAGAACATAAAGAACTTTTAGATGGTTATATAATAAATAAGTGGCTTACGGTTGATGAGAATTTTAAAGTCACATTTGATGAGAAAGAAGCCAAAAATTATATAGACGTACTTTCTAACAATTATAATACAATTGGTAAGAGAAGAAGTTTTGTTTCGTCATCGGGAAAGACAATAAATATCGGTGGTGGAGATTATGGCTGGTCTATTAATAGAGCTAAAGAAACGAAAGCTTTAATTATAGCTATAAAAGAAGGTCAAACTATAGCAAAAGAACCCGAATATATTCAAACTGCCCTGTCTCATGGAAACAATGATATTGGGGATTCCTATGTAGAAATAAATTTGACGAAACAGCATTTATGGTTTTATAAAAATGGTTATCTGATAGCACAAGGAGATATTGTTACAGGCAATGTAAGCTCTAATCATAAAACACCAGGAGGCATTTATAATTTAAAATATAAACAAAGAGATGCTGTCCTTAGAGGTTCAGATTACGCTTCTCCTGTTACATTTTGGATGCCCTTTAATGGAGGTATAGGAATTCATGATGCAAGCTGGCGAAGTACGTTTGGAGGAAAGATATATAAGACAGATGGTTCCCATGGTTGTATAAATTCGCCATACTATTTAGCAAAAGCAATATTCGATAATATAGAGGCGGGTATTCCAGTTGTTTGTTATAATTAGCAAAAGGATGTAGAAGCCATCGTTTACAATGGATAATTACCCAAAATTACCCAGGGGCCTGACCCTTACAGAGATTTTTAAAGGAAATTAGAAATTAATGTAGAATTATAGTTTATGAAAACTTAAATAAGTAAAGTGAGGAAAATGTGATATGAGTATGAAATTTATAAAAAAAATACCTACTGCAGAGGAAATTATAGAGCAAATGCCTCTACCAAATCATATTAAAGAGATTAAAAAAAATAGGGATATTGATATAAGGAAAGTGTTTGAGAATGAAAGTAATAAGTTTATCCTTATAATTGGACCATGCTCAGCGGACAATGAAGATTCGGTGTGTGAATATATAGGAAAGCTTGTAAAAGTACAAGAAAAGGTAAAAGATTCTATCATAATTATACCAAGAATTTATACAAATAAGCCTCAAACTACTGGTGAAGGATATAAAGGTATGGCCCATCAACCAGATCCAAATAAAGAACCAGACTTAGTTGCAGGAATAACGGCCATTAGAAAACTTCATATAAAAGCATTAAGTGAATTTCACATGCCTGCTGCTGACGAAATGTTATATCCAGAAAATTATGCATATCTTTCAGATATATTAAGTTATCATGCAATCGGAGCTCGCTCCGTGGAAAATCAGCAACATAGATTTACTGTAAGCGGCATTGATATGCCTGTAGGCATGAAGAATCCTACCAGCGGAGATCTAACTGTAATGTTAAATTCCATTAAAGCTGCACAGATTGATCATACTTTTATATATAGTGGTTGGGAAGTTGAAACAGCAGGCAATCCTCTTGCTCATGCTATTTTAAGGGGAGCTGTAGATTCTTATGGTAGAAACATTCCAAATTATCATTATGAAGAGTTAATTAGAATTGCTAGGGAATATGAAAAGCAACAGCTTCTAAACCCATCAATTATTGTAGATACAAGTCATGCAAACTCAATGAAGCTTTATAAGGAACAACCAAGAATAGCCAGAGAAGTATTAATGAGTAGGAAATATGAACCTTTACTAAAAAAAATGGTTAAAGGACTTATGATTGAGAGTTACCTCGTAGAAGGTAAACAAGATGTAGGGAATGGCATTTATGGTAAATCTATAACGGATGCTTGTTTAGGATGGAAAAACACTGAGAAATTAATTTATTATATTGCTGAAAATTTATAAAAGGGTTTTAATTACAATTTTTAAGATTTAATTTTGAAAAAATAGTAAAAGGGAGAAGCTTATGTTTATGACATTGCTCCTCCCTTTATTTTTATCACAATATATAATTATAAAGCATAAAACCAATATTCCACTATAACCTTGACGTGAAGGTTACAGTGGCGTATAATACTTTATTGGAGGTGAATTATGGATACAACATATTATAAAATCGAAGAAGTTGCTATTAAAACTGGGCTTACTAAAAAGGCCTTAAGATATTATGAAGACTTGAAACTTATAATTCCTAAAAGAACCGATGCCTCTTATAGATTATATTCTGAGGAAGACATTGAAGATATTATTAGAATAAAGGATTTAAGAGAACGTTTAGGCTTCTGCTTAAAGGATGTTAAAGTAATTATTGAACTCGGAAACGACGTTAAGCGAATTTTTAAGGAAGACTTAAAAGATGATGATATGATAGATAAATCTATAAACCAAATTAAAAGACAAATAACTTTGCTTGAAGAAAAAGAGCTTTCTTTAATAAATTCTAAGGAAAAATTTAAAGTAGCTTTAAAAAAGCTAGAAGAATTGCGTCACATAAAATAAGGAGATATTAATTTAAATGGACAAATCAAAACAATTAGGAGAAATGAAAGTATTAAAACTATTAATGAAATTTTCCATACCTGCAATAGTAGGTATGCTAGTAAATGCGCTATATAATGTGGTAGATAGAATTTATATAGGCAATGCATTGGGATCTCCAGGGATTGCTGGTATTGCAATTGCTTTCCCTGTTATGCTCGTAATGATGGCTTTTAATATGCTTATAGGCATAGGTGCAAATTCATTAGTTTCAATTAGACTAGGGCAAAATAGAAAAGAAGAAGCCGAAGGTATTTTTGGCAATGCAGTCAGTTTATTAATCTTGAGCTCTTTGATCTTAACCATGATAGGATTATTAGGCCTGGAACCTTTGCTAAAGCTTTTAGGAGCCAGTGAGCAAATATTACCCTATGCAAGGGAGTATTTACAGATTATTCTTTTAGGAGGAGTATTCCAATCCATTGGGATGGGTATGAATAATTTTATAAGATCTGAAGGCAGTCCCAAAATAGCCATGTACACCATGTTAATAGGAGCCTTAATCAATATTATTTTAGATCCCATTTTTATATTTGCTTTCCATTGGGGAATGCGAGGAGCAGCCCTGGCTACCATTATATCTCAAGCAGTTTCGGCAATATGGGTACTTAGGTATTTCTTGGGAGGAAATAGTTTATTAAGAATCCATAAAAAAAATCTAAAGTTAAGACTGGTTGTCATACGTGGAATTCTTGCTTTAGGTGCCGCACCATTTGCAATGCAAATTGCAGCTAGTATACAAAACTTTATAATGAATACTAGCTTAGCTACTTATGGAGGAGATATTGCCATCTCGGGAATGGGCGTTGTATTTAGTATTATGACCCTTCTGGTTATGCCTGTTTTTGGTATTACTCAAGGCGCTCAACCTATTATTGGGTACAATTATGGTGCAAAGAAGTATGATAGGGTAAAAGAAACATACAAGTTAGCAGTAATATTTGCAACAAGTATAGTTATTTTTGGATGGATTGTTACAAGGTTATTTCCAGAACAATTAGTTTCTATGTTTAATAGTAAAGATGCAGAGCTTATCGCCTTTGGAACTATAGCAATTAAAAGGTTTATGATGTTTTTACCTTTTATTGGATTTCAAATTGTTTCATCAAATTACTTTCAAGCAGTAGGAAAACCAAAACATTCTGCATTACTTGGTCTTTCGAGACAGGTGTTGATATTGATTCCTGCTTTAATAATATTACCAAAATTTTTTGGAATAGAAGGGGTCATATCAGCTGGACCCTTAGCTGATATTGTTTCATCAGTGGTAACTGGAACATTCATTTTCTTTGAGATGAAAAAATTGGATGACCATCATAAGTCAACTATTATAATGGATGTAGAAGAAACAGAAAAGAACTTATATAAGGGAAAAGCTATAATAAATAATGATAACACAGTAAGGGAAAGTTAATTAAAAATGGATATTTACAAATAACTTATAAATAAGGCTATGTTACCTTGAAATAATGGTAACATAGCCTTATTTTATTTTCATTCGATTTTACAAGATTTTAATTAAAGTTATCAATGCATAAATGCTTTGAATAAAGCTAAATTTTAAATCTGCTTATTAGCTTTTCAAGTTTGTATGATATATCCCTAAGATCTTCACTAGTAGTAGATATACTCTCCATACTTTCAAGTTGCTCATCCATAGATGCTGAAACTTCTTCTGTAGCGGCAGCGGCTTCTTCTGATACTGCTGAAATAGACTCAAATGCTAGTACAATTTTACTCTTATCTGCATCTACTTTTGAAATGTTCTTTGTTAATTCACTGATCCTAACTAAAGTATTATCAATGGAGTTTTCTATAATTGCAAAGGAATTATCTGTTTCCTTTAAAGCATCTTCTACCTCTTGGACTATATGCTTTCCAATATTCATGCTGCTATTTGCTTTATCAATCTCCTTTTGAATTTCTTCAATTACATCACCTATTTCCTTGGTTGAAACAGCGGTTTGTTCTGCAAGTTTTCTTATTTCATCTGCTACTACAGCAAATCCTCTTCCAGATTCGCCAGCTCTAGCTGCTTCTATAGCTGCATTTAATGCCAAAAGGTTTGTCTGTGCTGCTATTGCTTGAATAGAGCTTACGATTTTTCCAATAGAGGTTGATTTTGTTGAAAGAATATCAATATTTCTCGAAACTTCCTGTGAGGCTGCATTATTTTTTTCGAGTTTGCTTTTTAATACTTTAAAAGTATTCTTACTACTTTGATTTACCGTTTTAACCTCCTCTGATAAAATTTTTACTTGTGAAGAGCTTTCTACCGAAATATCTATTTCATCTGATAAGCTAGATAAATTTTCAGCTATTTCTTGAGAATCACTTGCTTGTGTTACAGAACCTTTAGCTAATTCCTCTATAGTTTGAGTAACAGCTTTAATTGAAACAACAGTCTCGCCTGTAGCTTTAGACAATTGATCCGTAAATTTTATTATTCCATCTGAATCACTTTTAATAAGTGTTGTAATATTTCTAAGGTCCTTTCTTAAATTAGTTACAGCTCTTCCTATCTGTCCAGTTTCATCCTTATAACAATTAATTTGTTCAGATAGTTTTTCATCTATAATTAAATCAAGATTTGCAGTTTTATCTACAAGTTCTGTAATAAGTAAAATGGGTTTAGTTATCCTTTTACTAAAAAACCATGCAAATGCTGCAGAAATAAGTATTAAAAATATAATAATACCAATAAGTGAAATTAAACTTGCAATAAATTTTTTATTAAGCTCATTCTGTTTTGCAACTACGGCATTATCAATATCGTTAACATAGTTGCCTGTACCAATAATCCATTTAAAGGCTTTAAATTCTAAGCTATAACCTCTTTTAGGAAGGGAAATAGTTTCGCCCTTTTTAGGAAACCAATAATCAGTGAATCCTCCATCGTCTTTCATACCATTTGCAATAATATCCTTTACTAAAAATTTACCCTTTGCATCCTTAGTATTAAATCTATTAGTTCCTTCTGTGACTGTACCATTTAGAACAATATTAATACCTTCTTCAGTATCTGCCCAAAAATAGGCGTCTTTACCGTATTTCAATCCTCTTAATTGATCTGCACCAATTTTTTTAGCTTGATCAAGGGTAATTTCATTTTTTTCAAGCCTTTTATTTACGCCCTCCAGCATTGAAACTGCATTTTGAACTTGATACTTAATTTGTGAATCAAAACTATCTCGCATGGTTTTTTCTAAACTTGATAACATAGACTTATTAGTATTATAATTTTGTATGATTACATATGTTCCTATAATTAATGATGTAAAAACTACTATAGACACAGCCATTAATATTATCTTTGTACTTATTTTCTTCATAATTATCCCCTCCTAATTTAAACGTATACATATTGCCTTATCGCTTATTTATCGACATGTTTCATGGAAACTTAATATAATAATGTAATTAAATTTGGGATGATAGTAAATCTCCCCTATAGGTAAAAGAAAAAAATTAAAGAAAGCATTCCATTAAATTTTACTTTAATGAAATGCACTTTACAGTTTACTCAACTATGATTGCTGAAGCATCTTATAAATAAGGTATCATATTACACGAGTATCAGCTACCGTTTGAACTTTTAATAGATTAGTTGTTCCGGCTATTCCTACTGGCCCTCCAGCTGTTATTACAATAGTATCTCCTTGTTTAACTAATTTAATATCTAAGGCTTTTGCAACTCCAATTTCAAACATTTCTTCAACAGTTAAAGCTTCTCTAACTATTAATGGAATTACCCCCCAGGAAATACATAACTGTCTTTGAACTCTTGGATTAGATGTAGTAGCTATTATGGGACAATATGCCCTAAATCTAGAAATCATTCTAGCGGTTTGTCCAGATTGAGTTGCAGAAATTATTGCAGCTGCTTTTAACTTCAGCGCAATTGCACAAGTTGCATAGCTTATAGCATTCGTAACATTTTCCACCATGTTAAACTGCATTTCAGCTAATTTACTGCCATAATCAATAGATTTTTCTGCCATTTGAGCAATTCTAACCATAGTTTTTACACTTTCAATAGGATATATACCAATAGCACTTTCACCTGAAAGCATAATTGCGCTAGTTCCATCATATACAGCGTTTGCTACATCACTAGCTTCAGCTCTAGTTGGTCTTGGATTTTTAATCATTGAATCTAGCATTTGAGTTGCTGTTATTACTGGTTTACCATCTTTATAGCATTTCTTGATAATCATTTTTTGAACAATTGGAACTTCCTCTGTAGGTATTTCTACCCCTAAATCTCCTCTCGCTACCATAATACCATCTGAAACTTTTAATATTTCATCAAAATTACTTACACCTTCTCTATTTTCAATCTTTGAAATTATCTTTATATCTTGACCACCATATTTATTTAATATTTCTCTCACTTCGTTTACATTTGAAGCCTTTCTTATAAAAGAACAGGCTATAAAATCAAATTCATTTGCTATAGCAAACTTGATATCTTCAATATCCTGATCTGTGATTGCAGGTAAATGGGTGTCTGTTTCAGGAATATTTACTCCTTTGTTATTACTTATAGCTCCACCATTTAATATTTTGCAATGGATGTCCTTGCCCACAACCTTTTGTACTTCTATTGCTACAAGTCCATCATTTATTAATATTTTTGTGCCAACCTTTACATCTTTATATAGTTCCTTGTGGGAAATAGTTGATCTTTCCTGTGTGCCTAAAATATTTTCATTTACAAGTACAAACTCATTGTTCTCTTGTAATATTACTTCACCTTTTTCAAATTTCCCTAATCTAATTTCAGGTCCTTTAGTATCAAGCAATAATGGAACTGGAATGTTTAATTTTTCTCTAACTTTTTTGACTCTATCCACTCTTTCCTTTTGCTCAGCGTGAGTGCCATGAGAAAAATTTAATCTTGCTACATCCATACCGGCCAGTATTAATTGTTCTAATAGATTCTCATCATCTACAGCGGGTCCTAAGGTACAAACTATTTTGGTCATTCTCATTGTTTATTAACTCCTTTCATTGGCGTATAACCAGCAAAATACTGATTTACAACTGTCGCAGATACTTATAGTAGAGTAACTTTTTTTGTTAATATTCCATTTTTTTGTTTTTAATATAGATAAAAAAATTATACGGCATTGTTGATAAAATGTCAATAAATGAGAGGTGAATGTAAATAAATTAGTAAATAGTGTAAATATAAACTGTTTTCTGTTACTATAAATATAGTTAAACATTCGACTATATTTATTTTTAGAAAGGAAGATTATTATGAGTATCCATTATGAAATTATTTCTGATGATAGTATTATTTGCATTAAGGATTTATGCAATGAATAGAGTTTGCTACTTTTTTTGACCTTGATTCTGTAGAAAATGATGAAGTAGGTTGTCTATCCCAGTTTTATATAAAAGAGGGTTATCGTAATATTGGCATTGGTTCCGTTTTACTCGAAAAGTCTATGGATTGGTTAAATTCATTTAAATCAATAAGTGATTTGTTTGTCTTTGTATCAAATGGAAACGATAATGCTTTAAAGTTCTATCAAGCTAAAGGTTTCAAAATAAGTCACCAGATACTTGATGGATTTATTACAGTGTTAAGGAATAAATAAAAATTGAATAGTAGATCTTGGGGTAAAGCAGGCTGCATGTAAGAATATTATTTTAATATTTGAGGAATTTAAAAAAAAGCTTGACGATATTACTAATTAGTAATATATTATAGGTATGGATAAAGAAAAAAATACTTATGGTGAATTGGTAGATTTAAATTTAAAGGCATTAATAGCATTAAGTAGATGTACTCATAATATTCATAAAAGAGAATATAAAACTATTAAAGTGGGAGGGTTAACGGTTTCTCAGTTTGCAGTACTTGAGATTTTATATCATAAAGGAGATTTAAGGGTCTGTGAAATAATAGAAAAGATTCTCTCAACTGGTGGAAATATGACTGTTGTTATAGATAATTTAGTTAAGCAAAACCTCGTTAAGAGATGTACTGATCCAAAGGATAGACGAGTTAATTTGATAAGTATTACTGAAGAAGGAAAAAGCCTCATAAGTGAGATATTTCCAAAACATTTAGAAAATATAAATGAAATCTTTAGTTGCTTAACATTAGAAGAAAAGAAAGATTTAATAGGTTTATTGAAAAAATTATCAGGTGTATAAATATGTACACCAAATTTTTTAGACATATGTAACTAGTTAGTAATAAACTAATTAGTTACATATCAAATAATAATAATAAAATTATTTGATAAAAGGAGGATTTAAAATGTTAAGAAAATTAGAAAGTGAAAAAATGGGATCAAGTGATCTTGGATGGCTAAAGAGTAAATTTCATTTTTCATTTGCTGAGTATTATAACCCAAATAACATGGGTTTTGGAGTATTAAGGGTGATAAATGATGATTTAGTTAATCCTCATACCGGATTTGAAACTCACCCTCATCGAGATATGGAGATTATATCTTATGTTGTTTACGGTGAATTAACGCATGGTGATAGTATGGGTAATAAAAGTACATTGAAGCGTGGTGATGTACAATACATGAGCGCTGGTACAGGTGTTTATCACAGTGAGCATAATTTAGGAGAAAAGACAGCAAGATTCCTTCAAATATGGATACTTCCTGATGAGAAAGGACATAAACCAAATTACGGGGAGCATAGATTTGAATGGAATGAAAGAAAAAATAAATGGCTCAATATGGTATCAAGTAATAAAGGTAATTCAAGTATAAAAGTTAATCAAGATGTAAATATATTTGCTTTAGAATTAGATGAGAACAATGAAATGGATTATTCAGTTAAAGCAAATAGACAAGCATATTTAGTTCAAATAGAAGGAAGATCAAATATTAACGGAATTACTTTAAATGAAAGAGATTCCATGGAAATTGTTGAAGAAGATATAAAAATAAAGGCGGAGATACTTTCACATTTTATTGTTGTAGAGATGAAAAAGTCAGAAGAGTAGTATTAGATTAAAGAAAATATCTTATGATTTGAATAGAAACAAATAGGGAAACATTAGCTTATATTTATAAATAATAAAAAAAATTGTTAATAAAAATTGGAGGAATAATAATATGAAAAAAGATTTTTACACTGCTGTAGCAGACAGACGTTCATTTTATGGAATTAGTAAAGAAAAGGTAACAACAGATGAGGTAATAAAAGAAGTAATTGAACAGGCCGTAAAGAATACACCATCACCATTTAATTCTCAAAGTGCGAGGGTAGTTTTATTGTTAGAAAAACATCACGATAAATTATGGGATATTACAAAAGAAACTCTAAGAAAGATAGTGCCTGTTGATAAGTTCGGTGAAACTGAGGATAAAATAAATTCATTCCGTAATGGATATGGCACAGTTTTATTCTTTGAAGATGCTGCTGTAACGCAGTCTCTTCAAAGTCAATTTCCTCTCTACGCTGACAACTTCCCGGTTTGGTCTCAGCAATCAAGTGGAATGCATCAATACGTTATATGGACTGCTTTAGAAATTGAGGGGTATGGTGCATCACTACAACACTATAACGGACTTATTGAGGAAGATGTAAAAAAAGAATGGAACGTTCCAAGTAACTGGAAGCTTATTGCACAAATGCCATTTGGAAAACCAACAGCAGAGCCTGATGCAAAACAGTTTCAACCATTAGAAGATCGTATTAAGGTATTTAAATAATTTGTACTTTAACTAAATAGAAATGTTAATGAAGGGAATGTTAGTAGATTTGTGTATAAATCTACTTGCATTCCCTTCATTATTTATTTTCAAAAATAAACTTTTCTATTTTAACCTTAAAAATAGATCCCATACACCTCAAGTATATACTTTAGACTTATTAATATTTAAGGTTTTTTTAAGGTTGTCTATATATACTGAACTAGAGCAATTATAAAATCTAATAATTAGCAATAGGAGGGGTCATTTATAAAAAAAATAAATTATATAAAGATTATATTAGACACAATGATGGTACTTGTTTTTGTACTATTATTCAATACAAAGGTGTCTGGAATGCTATTTCACGAAGTGGCAGGGCTAGCTATAGGGGCAGTTATTTTAATTCATTGTGGATTAAATTGGAAATGGATAAAAGGAGTAAGCTTAAAAATATTTAAAAGCAAAATGCCGATAAAAACTAGAATAGGATATTTTATAGACATTATTTTGTTAATTAACATTGTAGTCATAATTATTAGTGGGGCATTTATTTCTAAAATTGTCTTTGCAAGCTTGGAATTAAGTGGCGCTCCATTTTTAAAGTTTTTACACATGTCTATATCATATCTTTCCCTTATATTAATAGGAATTCATGTGGGTCTTCATTGGAATTGGGTAATGATCACTTTTAGAAAAATGTTTAAAATATCAGAAAAAAAGAAAGTATATTCATATATATCTAAATCTATGGTGATTTTAATCTTGAGTTTTGGAATTTATAGTATTAATGACCTAGGGTTTTTATCTAAAATTTCAATAACCCCAATAATTAGTACATTAACTTCAACTAATGACGGTGGAAATAGGGTGAACAAGGGAGAGTCTAAACCAAAGGGAGGAGCCAATGGAGCACAAGGAAAGGAAAAACCAAATGGCAGTGGATTTAGTGAACCAAGTATTTTAGTAGTCATAACTTCATACCTTGGAGTTATATCAGTATTTTCTATAATAACATTTTATACGGAAAAACTATTAATTAAAAGGAAGAAAAAAATAGCTGAGATATGTTCTTTATAAATTTATATGAAACTTTAAAAAAAATCCTGTTAACTTCAGTTAACAGGATTTTTAGCAGTTAGTGTATTATTATTAATGTTCTTATTTTTTATTCAAGACGTTTAAGATCCTTTATTGATAAGAAAATGAAAGGTATTGGTAAGGAAAAGATGCTTAATACTGTATATAACACAGCCTGATCAGGTTTATAAAGCCTATAAAGCTTATTTAACGCAAATAGTAGAAGAATAAAATTTGCAACAGCTAGTAGAGACCCTATAACTGGGACGTCCCTAAGAACCATAACTAAAATGGTAGCTCCAGGTAGGACGAATTCTAAATTAGGTATTTCATACCCTGAAATCTGCAAGGCTTTTATTACTTTAGCCAAAATGTACAATTGAACAATTGGAATACATGAAAGCCATGGATTTTCAATTCCTGCATTTACAGTGATTCTGTAAAATGCTAATGCAAATATTACATATAATGCAATACCAATGAAAGTGAAAACGAATAAAAGAATTCCGAAAATAGCTAAGAGAGAAGCCATTATATATTGCCTCCTAAAAATATTATCAATAATTATTTATATTGAAAAATCATAAAAAATATTCTTTTTTTTGAAAATAAATTTATTTCTGACTGCACCTTTTGATCCAGGTGAAGTAGTAATTAATTGTATTCTATGATTTTTTACCAACAAATAAATATTTATACTAGGGCCACCTTTCCCTCTTGATACCCATATATCTATATTAGCTACTTCCTTATAGTCATATGTTTGAGTAATTTGACCTCATTTTAATTTATATAGAATAGTACAGAAAAATTGTTAATGATGTTACTCAAAGTACTGTTTTTAGGGTATAATAAATAATAAAATAAAAAACCATACCTTGGAAATATTCATTGATAATATTAATTTAGAAGGTAGCAGTTAGTTTTTTTAAAATATAAAAGATGTAAAAAATAAAGAAAAAGAAGGTAAAAATATGAAAAAAGATATAAACAAAAACATGGAAATAATGAAAAAAATTATTGAAGAAAAAAAAGCAAAATCTTCACAGCAAAAAAATACTAAGAGACCACCAACTTACGGACCACAAAGCCCATCATCAGGTGGTCAAGGGCTATTTGGTAAATAAATCTAAAATAATAATACAAAAGAAGGGGTGTCATCTTGAATAAACTTCAAAGCAACGGGCAGATAAAAATCCCTTTTTTAGATAAAATAGGCTATGGGTCCGGAAACTTCAGCACAGGTATTTCTAGTCAAGTTATAGGAACCTATTTAGTTTTTTACTGTACAGCTATTCTTAATATCCCTGGTAGCCTTGTTGGTTTAGCTGTAAGCCTAAGTATAATTTGGGATGCCATCACTGACCCTTTAATGGGATACTTTTCAGATATGACTAAATCTAAACTTTTCGGCAGACGACATCAATATATACTTATAGGGGGTATAGGCCTAGGAATATCTAATTACCTTTTATGGAATATAAGCTTAGGATTATCAGATTATATAAAGTTTGCTATTATATTCTTTCTAATACTAGTAATCAAAACCTTCAGCACAATCTATGTAACTCCTTATACTGCTCTTGGTGCTGAATTATCTAATGATTACAATGAACGAACTAGCATTCAAGGTATTAAAACTATTTTCTTTCTTCTTGGGCTAGCCTTTGTATCAGTTTTTGGAATGTTTGTTTTTTTTCGTTCTACTCCAGAGTATCCTTCTGGGCAACTAAACCCAAGTTCCTATAGTTCTATGGGGATTTTTTCTTCAATTCTAATTATTATTTTTGCCCTTGTTTGTTTTTACTCTACAAAGAAATATATTCCTATCCTCAATAAGCATGCTGAGAAGGGGGTAAGCGATGCACATCTAAAAACTCTGATGTCAGCTTTTAAGGGGATTTTTCTTAACAAAAGCTTTAGACATGTAGCTTTTGCATTTATGTTTACAAATATAGCTTCAGCACTGGTTGCAAATACAGGGCTACATGTGTTTACCTACACCTTTGCCCTAAATAGTCAGCAAATTGCCCTTATCGTTGGAATACAGCTTCTTGTTTCCATATTATCTCAGCCTATATGGTCCTTAGCATCTAAAAGATTAGATAAGAAGCCTTCAATGATTTTAGGTATTATACTTTGCATTTTAAGTAGCTTACTCTTTCTTATACTAGTGTTTATGAAGGACCATATAAGGGGTAATGGATTTTACTTCATTCCCTTTGCAGTACTTGCAGGCTTTGGTACAGGGGGATTGTTTACTCTACCTTTTTCAATGATTGCAGATGTCATTGACTTAGATGAGCTCAATACAGGAAAAAGGGCTGAAGGGAGCTATTATGGTTGTTTAACATTGTTTTATAAACTCTCTCAATCTATCACCTTGTTACTTATAGGTTTTGTATTAGATTTAGTTAAATTCAATGCCAACCTGCCTGTTCAAGCTGAAAGCACCGTAATTATTCTTGCCTTAATGTTAAGCATAGGCTCAGGTGTAAGCTTTATTGCAGCACTTGTAAGCATCTCAGGATATAATCTTAATAGAGCCAGCGTTGAGAATATTCAAAAGAAGATTGCTGAAAAGTCAAATTCTTAAAATATTTTACTAGTATTAAGATTAGTTATCTTTAGATTGGAGTGTTTATTATGTGTAATAACGAAAATTTTGTGCTAACAATTTTAGAAACCAGCGATGTTCATGGAACTGTATTACCTATAAATTACTCGGATAATTCCTATGTAAACAGCGGTCTTGCAGCTTTAGCCACTATAATTACTTGCGAGAGAGAAAAAAATAAGAATACCATACTTATAGATAATGGAGATATGCTTCAAGGTACGGCCCTTACATATTTCCATGCTAAAATAAATAATAATATGCCAAATCCAATGATTGAAGCTATGAACCTTATGGAATATGATGCTGCTGTAATTGGCAATCATGAATTTAATTACGGACGGGCTTATTTAGATAATGCTATTAAAACTTCAAATTTTCCTTGGCTATGCGCTAATATAACAAAAAAAACTACTGGGGAAAGCTTTACGAGTAGGCCTTACATTGTTAAAACCTTTGATAATGGTTTAAAAGTAGGTATTTTAGGACTAACCACGAAGTATATCCCTAACTGGGAGAATCCTGAAACAATCCAAGACTTAAATTTTGATGATGCAGTAGAGAGTGCAAGCATTTGGATTGAAATAATGAAAAAACAAGAAGCTACAGATATAAATATAGTGGCCTATCATGGTGGGTTTGAAAGAAATTTAGAAACTGGTAAGCCGTCGGAAACACTTACAGGAGAAAATCAAGGCTATGAGTTATGTATGAAAGTTAATAATATGGATGTACTTTTAACCGGGCATCAACATAGAGTTATAGAAAATTTATCGGTAAATGGTGTTTTAGTTTTACAACCAGGCTACAACGGTAATTCTATTGGTAAAGTATCCATTAATTTGGTTAAAAGCTCTGGCATATGGTCTATAGCTAACAAAAAATCTTCAATTATTAATGCAAATGCTTCTGATGTTGATAAAAGAATTTTGGATTCTATAAGTACCATAGAAACAAAAGCACAAGCATGGCTTGATATTCCTATGGGACATATAGAAGGGGACATGCTTATTAAAGATCATTTAAAGGCAAGGCTTAAAGATAATGCTTATACTGAGTTTATAAATAATATTCAGATGGAGGTAGCAAAGGTTGATATATCCAATACAGCTATTTTTGATAACCACTGCAAGGGATTCCATCACAATGTCACCATGAGAGATATCATATCAAATTATAAATACCCGAATACACTAAAGGTAGTTAGTGTAAAAGGCTGTGATATTAAAGCAGCGCTAGAAAGAACTGCAGAATATTTTAGCATAATTCATGGTGAAATAGAGGTAAGCATGAATGGTAATTATCCTAAACTTCAACATTATAATTATGATATGTGGGAAGGCATAGATTATATTATAGATATTTCAAAACCCATAAATTCTAGAATCACTAAAATTAATTATAAAAACTATCCTCTTAACATGGAGGGGGACTATGCTGTAGTAATGAATAATTACAGAGCAGGTGGCGGTGGTGATTACTTAATGTTTAAGGGAAAACCTGTCCTTAGAGACATACCCATAGATATGGCTGAACTAATTGCAAATTATTTTCTTAAGAGAAATACCATTAAAGCAACAGTGAATGATAATTGGAAAGTGGAGTAAAGCCTGTTTCATAAGGTAAAGGTTATGCTAAAAAGTGCATATGTAATATAAAATAAGGAGATATAATAATGAAGTTAAATAGGATTCATCATATAGCTATTATTTGCTCAAATTATGAAAAATCTAAAGAGTTTTATGTTAATATTTTAGGTTTGAAAATCATAAAAGAAATATACAGAAAAGATAGAGAATCATATAAGCTCGACTTAGGTGTTGGAGAGAATTGCCAAATAGAATTATTTTCTTTTCCACAATCACCTAAAAGGCCCAGTTATCCAGAAGCAAGAGGGCTAAGGCATCTTGCTTTTGAGGTAGATAACATTGATGAGATAATAAAAGAACTTGCTGATAATAATGTAATTACCGAGCATATTAGAATTGATGAGATTACTGGGAAAAAATTTACTTTTTTTAATGATCCGGATGATTTACCTATAGAATTATATGAAAAATAGAGTTGTATTAGCTTTATAAGAAAGAACTTTATAAAGCCTTTCGGCTTAATTTATTTTTTCATGAAATAATTGTATTAAAGAAGGAAAATTTCTATAATTGTCGAATTATTTAAGAAAATTATTTAGGGGTGAAAACATGAAAATTACTGATTTCTTAAGTGGAAATAAAGAAGAGTTTAAAAAATTAACTGGGGAAGATACCACTGTTAATGTAAATAACATAAGACTTGTTTCAGATAAGTTTAGTGTACTTTTAAGCGAATTTTCATTTTTAGTAGAATACATTTCAACTTCCATGAAGTCTATAAATGACAAAAGTAAATATCTTAAAATTAATAATAATGGGCAAGTAGATAACATAATAAAGCTAAATTCATTCTTAGACAATTTAAATGAAAACGTTAAGGATAATACAACAAGTTCTAAAAATATGAACCAGAAAACATCTATGACTTATGAAATAATAAAGGAAAAAAAGAAAGAAATAATTAATGCAATAGAAGGCTTTAATATACTACAAGAATCTTTATATGAGGTAAAAACATATTCAGATAATTTAGAGAAACAGTCAGATAATGTACGAGAAAGTATTTCATTAATAAATAACATAACACGCTAAACTAACTTGCTTGCTTTAAATGCTTCAATAGAAGCTGCAAGGGCGGGAGAAGCGGGAAAAGGTTTTTCTGTGGTAGCAGCAGAAATAAGAAAGCTTTCCGAACAAACACAAAGCTCTACGTCTCAAATAATTAAGTCGGTAGAAGAAATGCAGAAAATTGTTAATACTACTAAAAATATAGTAAATATTGCTGTAGGTAGTATTGAAAAGCAGGCTGAAAAGTTAAATGGATCAATTATAGGATTAAATGCTATAGAAAATAGTACATATGAAACCCTTGAAGAAACAAATAAAATTGCTGAAAGTAAAAAAAGTTGGGAAGTTATTAATCCGAGCGTAAGGAAACCATTAATTGACCTTAATAAAATACTTCTTGTATCAGGAAAATATGATAAATATGTTATAGATAAAGATACAGATACCTTATGGAGAAACTGGGGTAAACCAACAAGATATATGTATAGTTGTGGTCATTCTGGAATTGTACTTTCCAAAAACAAAATTAAAAAAGATGTTTTGAAATTCATAGAGGAAAGAATATAATATTATTTTTTTAAAGATTGTTTTTTAAGGGAAGACAAATTTCTTCCCTAAATTCAGTGTCTAAGTAAATTTTAACCGCTGAATTTATGACTTCTTCTAAAATCATACTCTACCTCCTTTCAACTTAAATACTAGTTCAGAAACATCTTTCTTTTTTAACCATAAAGCTAACTATTAGTTATTCTCTTTTGTTTGCTTACAACTAAAGCTACTGAAAAAATAGCCATGGCAAAACCTAGTTCTATTAACATATAAGTAAATATTGGTGATAGATTATCAAAACTGAAATTGGACAGTGTACCTATAACATTGTTGGCTTTTACATACCAGTAGGTAGGAGCAAAGCTAGCTATAGTCATGGCTTTATCACTCAAAAGTTCCTGCGGTACAAATACTCCACTTATGAAGGAAAATCCTAATGCTAGGACATTGGCTATGGCAGATTGAGCGCTTCTGTTTTTTATTAAAAGTCCTACAAGGTAACTTATACTTAAGGCAGCTATAGTAAACACTAGAGCATTAATACATAACAATAAGCCATTATAAGACATCATATGCTCTCTATTGAGGATGAATCCAAAACCGGCCATAATCCCATAAGAGGCAAGAGCAAAAACTAGATTTCCCATAATCAATTGTAAATTAAAGGATCTATTTTTCATTGGAGAGCATAAGTTTCTTCTCTTTAAGTTTTTATCATTGAATACCATTGAAATTGAACTTACCCCTAGAATTAGTATTGAAAATAGTGAATAGGCAAGGTAATTAAAGGAGGCTACAGCAAAACCATTATTTTGTTTTTTAACTCCAAAGGATTTTAATTGAACCCTTGTCTCAAAGGATGCCCCTTTAGAAACTTCTTTTACCAAATTTTCCTCTGTTATTCCTGGCATATTATTAACATATACTCTTGCCATATTAAAGTATTTATTTATTGCCATATCAACATACATCCGAGTTGTGGAGTTTGGAACTATCATCTTTTGAAGCTCTACGGGTTTTCCCTTTAAAAAATTCTGCGTAAAACCCTTAGGTATGGTTACTATATACTCCACATCCCTAAAGAATAGTGCATCTTGTAACTTTTCATGTTTATTTTCAACTTCAATAAAATTCGCATTTTTAGATAAATACTCCTTAAATCCTGTAAGTAGTGCAGTGTTTTCGTCCAAATTTCTGAAGGCTACATTCGTTTTAGTTTGAGAAAAGCTTTCTTCGTTTTTTGTGGTTGCAGACAATGAATAAAGCAAGGATATTGCTAAGAAAACTACTAAATATATAATCATTTGTCCCATATTTGCTTTGATAATTTTAAAATAAACTTTAAAGACTTGCATATTTTTGCCTCCTTATAATAAAGTAGGTTGTTAAACAAAATACTACCGATAAAAGGGTTAGAATAGAAATATTTATAAAGAATCTTTGGTGGTTATTATAATAATATAAGGTGTAAAATCCATCGGTAATAAGTGCTGCTGGATTAATATATGCTAATATTGGAATGCTTTTCTCTACAAGGTATTTTATATTTGCATACATCATCCCTGATAAAACAGTCCCTATCATAGTAGTACTTATTAATATTCCGACTTTTAGACCTTCACTTTTTTTAATAAGTGCACTTATCATAGTCCCAAAGGAAATTCCTGTGGCACATCCTACAAAACTGAGAAGCAGAATATAAGCTAGTTGATTACCAAAATCAATCTTTAAGGCGAAATGTAAATATCCAAGCACAATGAGAATTTCATTAAATTGAATCAAAAATGCTGCGCAGAGACTATAAATAAACATCTTCATTTTATGAACTGGAGCCATATTAATTCTAGCTGCTCTTTTTGACAAATCTCCTTGTATATCGGTGATTTCCTTTAGTCCTGAAAAACCTCCATATAAACATGTCATGGCAATAAGTGCATAAAAATAATTAAAAGTTGTGTTTGGCTTTCCTTTAGATGGTGAAATTTCTTTAGTGTATTCTTTAAAAGTTGTGGCAGCCTTTACTAAATTAGCATGCTCTGCCTTTGGATTTGAAGCTAAAATGGTGCCTATGGCACTAGCACTCTCTTTGTAATCATCTAAGAAAGTTTTAATCACAGTTTGATTTAATCCCTCTGACTTAACTACTAGATTTACCTCAGGATTTAGATATATATATCCTTCTATTTTACTGTTTTTAAGAAGCTCCTCTGCATTTTTTTCATTCGTGACCGTCACATTAAAAAGTTTATCTTTGCCTTCCTTAGAAACTCCATCAATAGCTCCTTTAAACCCAACATTTTCCTGGTAGTACTTACTATTTACCACTGCTATATCAATAGTTTTAAATACCTCACTAGCAGAAATATTAGAAAAAGCTACTTTAAATAAGGTGGCTAAAACTATTGGAAACATTAAAGACCAAAAAACCAGTTGCTTATCTCTTAATAAACATTTTATTCTTGTAATAAATATATGATTAAACACACCTATACCCCCTTAATCCCTAAGCTCTTTGCCAGTTATCTCTAAGAAAACATCATTTAAAGTTGGTAATTCTGAGTAAATTTTTCCAAATTCGATATTATGATCATTTAAAAATTCTATAATTCTAACTATATTATTTTTACCCTTTTTAGATCTAATCACTAGAGTGTTTTCTCTATATTCCGCTTTATCCACCGTGGATAACTCTCTAATCTTCTCTAAACTACTGGAAGATAAATTGAATATCTCTACGGTGATTTTTTCCCCGATTTTAATCATAGCCTTTAATTCCTCTTTTGTTCCTAGAGCCACGGTTTTACCCTTGTCTAGTATGGCTACTCTGTCACAAAGCTGCTCCACTTCCTCCATATAATGAGTGGTGTATATAATTGTTACTCCCTCTTGATTTAGCTTTTTAATCCCGGATAGAATATTATTTCTACTTTGAGGATCTACTGCCACAGTTGGCTCATCGAGGATTAGAAGCTTAGGCTTATGAGCTACACCACAAGCTATATTGAGCCTACGCAAAAGCCCTCCACTTAATTTTTTCGGATAAAACTTTTTATAGTCATTTAGTGCAACGAACTCTATAGCTTCCTCTACAAGTTCTTTTCTCTTAAGCTTATCCGTTATATAGAGTCCACAAAAATAATCTATATTTTCGTATACAGTCAGTTCCTCAAAGACAGCCACATCTTGCATAACAACCCCAATATCCTTTTTAATATCATAGGCATCAGGTCCCATAGGCTTATCAAAAATATTTATTTCACCCTTATCATATTTTAACAGTGAAAGTATACAGTTTATTGCAGTGGATTTACCTGAACCGTTAGGTCCTAGAAGACCAAAAATTTCACCCTCTTTAACCTCTAAATTTAAATGATCTAAGGCTAAAAGCTCCTTGTATCTCTTTACTAAATTATTAACTTTTACTATCATAAAATTCTCCCAACCTTTCACCCAATATTAATTTAAATGGATTTTGTCTATAGATATATAGTACGTTTTTATGGTATGATTTGTAAGTGTATATAATCATTATCTATGGTGACAAATGTCATATAGTAATATGACACTAGGCCAAATATAAAATAATTTTAAGGAGGTTTCAATGGAAATTTAAGATTATTAATTCTATTTCCATTGGTAAAAGAGATGCTTGAAATTGTAGATAAATTAGTTATTTTTCTCTGTTGCACAAGTATATATCTATTGGAATCAGCTCATGGCTTGTGGATTTTTCCAATAATCTTAGCATTAACCATAAGTAGCCTAAATAGCTATTTTGAAAACAATGCGCTACATATGTTGCTTTTTATTATTTATATAATACTATGCGTATTTTTTAGTGAATTTTTACTATTTCTTCCTCTGATTTTATATGATGTGCTAGGTCATAAATACCACTTCATTTATCTCCTTGCCCTTATACCAATAATAAGCAATCAAAGATATTTATCTAATAGAATTATATTTATAACCCTTGCATTTATTGCGTTAACTATACTCTTAAAGATTCGTACTATCTCTACGGAGAGGCTTAAAGAGGATTATATAAATTTTAGAGACAAGACTTCAGAACTTTCCATACTGCTTGAAGATCAAAATGCTACCTTGATAGCCAACCAGGATTACGAAATAAACCTTGCCACTTTAACTGAAAGAAATAGGATTGCAAGAGAAATCCACGATAATGTGGGTCATATTTTATCACGGTGCCTTTTGCAAATTGGAGCTCTAATAGTTATTAATAAGGATTCTATTATAAAAGAAAGCCTTGACTCAATTAAGGATACCCTGTCACAAGGTATGGATAATGTCAGGACAAGTGTACATAATCTACATGATGATTCTATAGATTTGCATGATCAAATCTATGCTCTTACAAAAGTATTTACATTTTGTCCTATAAAGTTTATCTATGACATTAGCGAGAATCCTGATAAAAGGATAAAATATTCGTTTATATCCATAGTTAAGGAAGCCATATCTAACATTATTAAGCACTCTAGTGCCACAGATGTGTCTATCACCCTTAACGAGCACCCTGGATTTTATCAGCTTATTATCGGAGACAACGGAGTTGTAGAGGACTATAACATTGAAAAGGGTATTGGTATTAGAAATATATTAGATAGGGTTGCCGCTCTTAATGGCAATGTTAATATAAACACTGATAATGGGTTTAAGATATTTATATCTATTCCAAAGGAGATTATATAATGAAGGTTTTAATTGTAGATGATGATAAATTAGTCTGTGTATCACTAAAAGTTATATTAGAATCAGATGCAGACATAGAAGTGGTTGCCTTGGGGTATAACGGAAAAATGGCAATAGAGCTATATGAAACCCTAAAGCCAGATATATTATTAATAGATATTAGAATGGACACAATGACAGGTCTTAAGGGAGCAGAAATAATTCTAAAGAGCCACAAAGATGCTAAAATACTATTTCTCACAACTTTTTTAGATGACGAATACATTATAAAAGCTTTAAATATAGGTTCAAAGGGCTATCTTTTAAAACAAAACTTTGAAAGCATCATCCCTTGCCTAAAAGCGGTGCAAGCTGGGCAAACAGTCTTCGGGGATGAAATAATAACTAAAATTCCATCTCTAATAACAGAAAACAATAAACTGAAATTCTCAGATTTTGGTATAAATGAAAAGGAGTTTGAAATAATAGTTAAGGTAGCTGATGGCTTAAACAATAAAGAGATATCTGAGAAACTATATTTAAGTGAAGGTACTATAAGAAATTATATTAGTGCCATATTAGAAAAGCTCAGTCTACGTGACCGAACTCAACTGGCGATTTTTTATTATAAAAATAAGTAGGATGGAGTATTTAATACTTATTGAGTCTTATTAAATAGCATAAATTTATATTTTATTTACTAATTGACAAGTAGGTTTTAAATGTATATAATTATACAAAAGATAACACAATATTCAAATAATAGTAAAAACTTATCTGATACCAATTTTAAAAAAATATTTTATTAAGTTATATTAAAAATCGAATAATATTTAAAAAAATTTGTTATTATACTGGTCTATTTTGTAGGATACTGTGGCTAAAGAACTTTTGGATACCAAAGCTATTTCCAGATTCTGTGTCTTTATCTGAACAAAATAGATTTCTTTTTTTGATTTGCTTTTTTTATAATTGATTATTTTCAACAAGAAAGCTCTAAAATTGAAAATATAAGATTTTTCTAAAATTTTAGACATAAACATAGTGGGTTAAAATTTTTAAGTTAGGAGGTTAAAATTAATGAATAGTGCAGTTACATTCAGCATCAATGATCAAACTATGGGAGTGGACATGCTTAATGTTGATAGAATTATAAAATTATCTAAGATCTCTCCAATTCCCAATTCTCCTGAATATTTAGAAGGAGTAATGGATGTGCAAAATATGCTTATTCCAATTATTAATTTAAAGAAAAAATTTAAATTATCATCTAAAGTTGTATTATCTGATAGTAATATAATAGTTATATCTAACCAAAATAAAAAATGTGGAATTATTGTAGATTTAGTAAACGATATCATAGATGTCAATAACTTAGATATTGTAGAAACTCCAAATAATAATTATGTTTATGGAGTAGTTATAATTAATAATGTGGTTCTAAATTTATTGAATTGTAATTCTTTAATTTTAGACTGTATTTTATAGGGGGTGATCAAATTTGGAAGAATTAGTGTCAAATGACTTTTTAGAAATTTCTAATGTTAATAAAAAAAGCTTAGATGAATTAGTAAGTTTAGTTGAAGAACTTGTTATTAACAAAGTGAGAATTGAAAAGATTAAGAGTGAATTCTCTGATAACACTCATATAAAAATTTTAGATCAAGAATTAAGGATTATTTCTGAAATTCAAGCTTCAATAAAAAAAGTTAAGCTAATTAAAATTAAAACAATAGCAAATTCTTTGACAGATTTATTTAACCAATGTTGCATTGAAAATAATGTTAAGGCTGATTTTATATTTGAAGGGCAGGAAACTGAAATAGATAATTCCCTTACAATTTATATTAAAAACATACTGCTTTATTTAATAAAAGATATTTGTGATAATGAATTTGTAAATTTGAAAAATGGATCTAATCAAATTAAAGTGTCTGCATATTCTGATGGGAGAAATTTAACAACGGTTATTCAGAGTAATGGAATAGGTTTCAACTATGAAGATACTTGTAAAAAACTAAATAAAGAAAATCTAGATTTATTGTCTTTTAGCGGAGATGAGATTAAAGAATTCTTTAAGATTATAAATTTTACAAACAATATTGAAGACTTCATTAAATTAAAGTTAGATTTAATTTATTTAGATGGAAGTTTGAAATTTGAATCTAAAGCCAATGAATTTAGGAGAATAACAATTGTGATTCCTTTATCCTCATCAATTATGCAAGGAATACTTGTAACAATTGGAGATCAAACTTTTGCTATACCCTTAGATTTTATTGAAACAATTATAAATAAAAATGCTGTCAAAATAAAAACATCTCATAATACTGAAATGATAATTTATATGGATCACATAATTCAGCTTGTACGGGTATCTGAATTATTAAATATCGAGACTGTTCTCGAACCCACGTGTATATTAATAGTAAAATCAAACAATAAAAGAGTTGCTTTACTTGTAGATTCACTTCTAGATCAGACAGATATGGTAATTAAGCCTAAGCATTCAATTATGATGGATATTGTTGAAATAAAAGGCACTACAATATTAGGTGACGGTTTAGTAACTCTTGTATTGGACATTCCATCAATACTTAAAGAAATTTAGGGAGGTGCGAATATGCAAATACTTACTTTTTTGCTTAGGGGAGAACAGTTTGCAATTGACATTACTTTAGTTGATACAATCCAAAATAAAATGCCAATAACTCCTGTTCCAAAATCTAAAAAATATGTTATTGGCTTAATAAGTAATCGTGGTAGTGTTATACCTATTATTAATACCAGTTTGATATTGAATGGTAAGGATACAACTAATACTTTTGAAAAATTTATCATTATAAACTTAGGAAATGAAAAGCTTGCGCTTGCTGTTAATGACATTGATGATGTATTAGAGATTGAACAAAAAACCATTGAAAATATTAATAATGAGGAAGATTTTTCTATAGTTAAAGTTAATTCAAATATTATTACTTTATTAACCTATAAGCAATTGCAAAAAATCTAAATTAGACATTGGAGGAATTTTATATGATTAAAAAATTAAATAACGGTGATTTGGATTTAAATGTACTTGAGATTAAGGATGTTATTGATATTAAATTACTTCAAACCTTTCAAGATAATTTTGCTACTGGAATGAATATTGCCAGTGTAACTGTAGACAAAGATGGAACACCTGTAACTAATCCAAGTTCCTATACAAGTTTCTGTATAGATTTCACACATTCTACTAAAGTAGGAGATGATAGATGCGCTGCATCACATAAAAAGGCAGGAGAAGAAGCTGCAAGAACCAGGAGACCATATATTTTTACTTGTCATGCAGGACTAATAGATTTCGCTGCACCTATTTTGGTAGGGGATCATCTCATAGGAACTATTTTAGGAGGCCAAATATTAACTTCTGAACCAGAAGAAGCAAAATATAGAAAGACAGCAAATGAAATTGGTGTTAATGAAGAAGGGTATGTTGAAGCACTAAAAAAAGTTTATATGACTAAGGAAGAAAATGTAACAGCGGCTGCAGAAGTACTATATATCGTAGCAAATGCACTCTCAAAGACAGGTTATGAACAGCTTAGACTAAGAAGTATGTCTCAAAATCTTTCTGATAATTTTAGTCAAATATCTGCTACTATGGAAGAACTCAGTGCTTCTTCAATAAATGTAACAAATAACCAACATAATTTAAGTGATGAAATAATTAACGTCAAAAAAATATCAGTAGAAATAAATACAATATTGGATTCTATAAAAAGTATAGCAGATGAAACAAAAATGTTAGGATTAAATGCTGCTATTGAAGCTGCAAGAGCAGGAGAGGCAGGGAGAGGATTTGGTGTAGTTGCAACTGAAATAAGAACTTTATCTAAAGATTCAAAGGAAACAGCTATAAAAATAGCGGAGCTTACAAATAAAATACAACAATCTGTTGATAAAACTATTGAAACCTCACATGCTACACTTGAAACTACAGAACAACAGTCAGCTGCAATTGAAGAGGTTACTTCTAATCTTATGGAGGTTACAACTTTAGCAGATGAATTAAATGCAATGGCAAACCATAAATAGTATGTGAAAATCCTTATTAAAAATATATAACAAATATACTTGTACTTACCAATTATATTTTGTATAATATAGATGTAAGATTTTGTAAATAAAACATTTTTATTGTTTAACAATTAACAAATTAAGTTGTTATTTTTTAAACCTATAATAAATGTTTTTTTTGCAAAATTATTAATAAGGGGGGGAAATAATGAAAAAAACATTAGTAACAGTTGCCTGTGCATTAGCGGTTATAAGCACAATTTCATTTGCAGCAGGCAATACAAGACTAGCTACGTTTGGTGGTGTGGATGTTGTTTCGGCAGCGACTACGACAACACCAACAATACCAGTAAAAACAACACCACCGGTAAAGACATCTACGCCGACACAAGCTATTACATCTAGTGCGTCTGGGGCTTCATTAAACATAACCCGTGTACTTACATTTGGTTCTTATAAGGATGATGTTAAACTTTTACAGATTATGCTTAACACTGTTGGGTACAAGCTTGATGTTGACGGTGTCTTTGGAAAACTTACTGAAACTGCCGTAAAGAATTATCAAGGACAAAATAGTCTTAGGGCTGATGGAGTAGTAGGTCCAATTACTGTGGCAAGCTTAAGTGCGAAAATAGCTACAATAACAAAACCTGCTGTGCCAACAACTACAGCAACTCCAAAATCTTTAAAGGTTTATCAAGGATTAGGACATAATGTAGCATTTAGAAATGGTCCTGGCGCTGACAGTGAAAAAGTACCAGTTTATAGTTTTACCGTTGGAATGGCGGATGTTAGCTTCGATGCGGATGGAAGAATTCTAAGTGCTTATTTAGATGCCTACGAAGTTTCCACTCCGAATTATGATGGGGAATCAATGCCGCATTTTTCAGGATGGCCTGATAAAGAAGGATATAATTTAACAGACCATAAGACAGAAAAAGTATCGGGTGTATCTAAAAACACAAAGGAATCAGCAGCTGCTGAAGTCAATGGATGGGAAACAAAACGTCAACGTGGAGACAGTTATGGTATGAATCCAGCAAATGAGTGGTATAAGCAAATGGATTTCTTCCAAAAATTCTTTGTTGGTAAAACTATACCTGAATTAGAAGCGTGGTTTGCAAAGAATACAACTGCAGCCGGTCGTCCAATAAAAGCTACCACAATCAAGCAAGACGAACTTGATAAATTAGCTAAACTTACCGTTAAAGAAAAAGCTGATCTTGCAGATGTGGTTTCTGGTGCTACTATGTCACTTAGAGATCCTCATGGAGATTTCTTAGGTGCGCTTCAAGATGCCTATAAGAATCGTGTTGAAGTAGTTATACCAGTTAAATAAGACTTTATAAAGTTATCCTTTTAGATATAGAGCAAATATTAAAGCACCTTACCTTCTAATATTTTATAATATCTGACGATAAGGTGCTTCAATAATCATATATAAGAAGTTTTTTCTATAGGTCATCTCAGATTTCTGAGAGCTCTTTCAAATGTTTTTTAGAGATTTCGCTTATTTTGTCTACACGTAGCTTATATTTCTCAGTATCAACAAGAAAATCAGTAGTTAACCACACCTTCACAATTTCAAGTGCTATTGCTGAACCGATTATTTTCCCACCCATACAAAGAACATTTGTATCAGAATGTGAACGTGCTAATTTTGCGCAAAATGGATCCTGGCAAACGGCTGCATATAAACCATATATCTTGTTAGAAATTAAAGCACTTCCATACCCAACTCCGTCAATAAAAATTCCTCTATCAGCTTTTCCTTCTGCAACAGCTAAAGCTGCAGGATAAACAAAATCTGATAAATCACAAGACTCTTCACTATATGTTCCAAAATCTTGAACCTCGTATCCTTCTGTTTCTAAAAATACCTTCACCTCTTGTTTCAAAGGAAATCCAGCATGATCACTTGCAATAGCAATTTTCATTTTCACATAACCTCCATATTAATATTTTTTACTGAACATATTAATATTACCACTTTTAAAGGCACTTTTAAAGGTGCCTGACCCCTGGGAATACTTGGGAATATTCTTTCTTATTTTTTGTATATGGACAGCTACTGTTGCTGTGTCACCAAAATCTCTTGTCCCCAAATGGAGCTAAAAAGTTGATCTTTTGTGAAAACTAAATTGGTATGGCACTTTATTTTAACAAATATTAAAGGATAAGATAGGCTTATGTTGAATTAATACACCATAAGTGTCAAAATACTTGTATAATATTCTAATATTGTTAATTGTGAAAATATTAGCAATCCTGGTAGGGAAAGAATAGCACATAATAGTTTTGGAGGTAATAGACATGAAAAAAAATTAACTATTTATACAATTATCTTTATTATAATATCATCTGTTACATTTCTGAATAGACACATCATTTATAATGATAAAGAAAAAGCGATATATAATTATATAAAATCTAAGCAAGGAACTTTTATCGCAAACTGTATAAGATTCCAATATCAGTCAACAGATAATATTGATAATCCAGAAGTCAAGGGTTATGGTGAATGGTATGATGTTTATGGTGCTAAAGGATTTACAGGAAAATATGAAGTTTTATATATTGCTGTAAAGCCTGATGAAAAAAATGTTTATAAAGTTACTACAGTAAAGACTGAGCCATAATTGATAGAAGAGACTTGAATTATTATAGTAATGCTATTAATCCAAACAAAACGGGAATATATCAAATTTTTTTCAGGGGATTTCTTCTTGTTATGTTACTAAGTATATGAAAGGCCTTAAAAATATTGCAAATTAATAATAATTATAGATATTATACCTTAGTACTACAGATGGTTAGGTGGAAATAGATGATGAAAAATATTTTAAATACGAATAAAGAAAATTTCAAGGAAATATATGAAACAAATTTTAATTATGTTTATTCTTTTGTATTTTTAAGATTAGTAGCAAACAAAGAAGCCACCGAAGATATAGTTCAGGAGACTTTTATTAGTGCAATGAAAGGACTCAAGAACTATAAAGGTACAAGTTCCTATAAAACTTGGCTTTGTGGAATAGCAAAAAATAAAATATTAAATTATTATAGAAACAATATCAAGAAGGAGGGTTTTGCTTATGTAAAAGAACTAGATTTTATAGAGGATAACCAATATATTGAATTTATGGTTATTAATTCGGAAACTAGAGAAGTAATTTTAGAAACCTTATTGATCCACCAGATGGAACGAAACAAAGAATATATCAAAGACTTTTTAATGACTCGAATCAATGGAATTGTTGTTATTTACCTTGTCTTTCATGGGTTTCGAAAAAGTTTTTAAAATTGGTGATTCAAGTATGGATTTCAATATGTATTTTTATGACTATTTTCGCTCCAATTATTGCAATGTAATTTTTACGAGGAGGCTATATAAGTGAAACTATCAAAAAATATTGTCAAAGAATGGTTATTACCAATACTTGCAGCGATAATTTTGGCAACTCTAATTAATAAATTTCTATTTTATAACATTAAAGTTCCATCAGAATCTATGTATCCTACAATTAAGATAGGCGATATGATTACAGTTACAAGAGTTTATGATAGAAGTAAATTAAAAAGAGGTGACATAATAGTCTTTTATTCTTATGAATTAAAAGAGAAATTAATAAAAAGACTGATAGGCCTCCCAGGAGATGTAGTTGATGTAAAAGATACCGGAGAAGTGTTTGTTAATGGAAAGAAATTTCAAGAAGCTTATGTAGTATACAAGGAGGATTTAGGTAAACAATTTAAGGTTCCCCAAGATAAATTTTTATTTTTAGGAGATAATAGAGCAAACTCGAAAGATGCCAGACGATGGGAAAATTCCTATATAGATAGTAAAGATATAAAAGGAAAAGCACAGTTTGTTACATATCCATTTAAAAGATTCGGAAAATTTGTAATTGGGAATGACGCGCTTAATCATTAGAAAGTTACAGCAGGTTCAAATATTATTAATAGCAGAACTAAAAAGGATAACATAAGGAGAAATAATTATGTTACCCTTTAGTTTTATAAAATTCTTACGATAACTAAATATATAAATGATAGTAACGATGGAAAATAGATTTAATGTTGAAACTTTGAATGTGAGGAACACATATATGATTGAACCCATACTTCTAGCACTTTTTTTCGCAAAAATAAAAGGGTACAAAATAAAACCACTTTTTAAGACATGGGCAATATATCCTGTATTAGCATTTGTACTGATGTATATAATTTTAGAGGTTATGATATTTAATGGTAATTATATATTTATAAAATATTCCAGTACTTTTCACTATTTTTATCTTTTATCATTTTTGATTTTGATTATTAAATATAAACTTAATGTTAGCGCAATTATAGGGTCAATATTTATTTTTATTGGAAGTACTTTAAATAATATTGCAATAGGAGCTAATAATGGAAAAATGCCAGTATTTCCGACTTTATCTTACTTAACTGGTTATGCAAAACCAGATTCTTTTATAAAGGTTAAAGATATACATATTCTAGGAAGTAACGTTACTAAACTAAAATTTTTAACAGATATAATTGATGTGGGTTACTGTGTTATGAGCATTGGAGATATATGTATAAGGGTTTTTGCATTTATCATTATATTTAATACCATAAAAGTCATTAATAAAACAAACATAATAAAGGATGAAACCTTACATGAATAGTATTTAAAATTAATTCAATTATATTAATAAATATATCATATTTTGTAACATTAATGATATAATTGTTAATATATACAAAAATATTCATAGGGTTGTTAGGGGAGAAATAAAAGATGTTAAAATTGACGTTATTAGAAGTGTTTTTAAGAGCTCTGCCAGAATCATTTTTAGTTGTTTTTGCAGTTTATGCGTTTTCTAAGACTGTTATTAATGTAAAAAGATATATAATATCAAGTTTAATTTATGTTATCTTGATTTATATAATAAGGTTACTACCAATTCAATATGGGGTACATACTATTCTTAATATTATAGTACTAATTGTATTAACTGTTAATATAAATAAAATTGTTATAATTAAATCCATACAAGCAAGCATTATGGCGTTGATTCTATTATTTATTTGTGAAGGAATTAATATTTTTATAATTCAATATATACTTAAAGTGAATGTGGTTAATTTATTATCTAATACCTCATTAAAAACATTATATGGTATTCCATCATTGGTGATTTTTGCAACTACGGTATTCACATATTACTTCTGTTTAGTTAGAAGAAAAAAGTTGAATGAGGTAATAAATGGAGAAACTATCTAATAATATTGCTAATAAAGTAGCATTAGAATTATCACTTGATGATGATAATAGAGAGGTAATCGCCTATGGAACTTTTGCTTTAATGCAGATGCTTCTTTCTATAATATTTGTTTTTCTATTCGGATTGTTGTTTCATGTTGCATTTGCAGCTCTAATAATTTCTTTTACAGCTGCAGTTCTTAGAAAATATTCTGGAGGAGTTCATGCAAGTTCGCCAGGCATTTGCACTTTCATAGGCACAATTGTATGTGTAGGACAAGCAATATTAATATCACTTTTAATAGGCCCAGTGGTTAATTTAAAATTAGTTATAATACTGGGAATTGTAATTTTTATATGGTCCTATTGTATAATTTATAAATTAGCACCAGTGGACAGCATAGCAAAACCTATAGTAAAAGTAGAAAAAAGAAATCGGATGAAGAAAGGATCTATAATACTTTTAAGTGCATATTTAATTATAACAGTAATTTTTATCCTGTTTTATATAAGTAGTGGTGAAAAAAAACTTCTTATTTATGCTTTATGCTTATATTCTGGAATATTATGGCAAGCGTTTACGCTTACTACTTCAGGACACTTATTAATAGGTAAAGTAGATATCTTTTTAAATCATATAGTTAAAAAAGGGGGTAAAATAGTATGAAATTTGTAAAAAAACATTTATTTACTTTAATTGCAGTAGTAACAACTCTTGTAGCAACTTCTGTAGCTTCTTCAGCATGTTGGTGGGCGTCTTATCAACCTGTAGAACCAAAATGCCTAAGAGAAAAATAACAAATAATGAGGTCAGTTTTACTGACCTCGTTATTTATTATAATGAATTTGATGAGGTAGTGATAATATGGGTAATTTAAAAGATGACAAACAGAAAAAAATTGGCGAAATAGTGTCAATAGTAAAATTAGCTTCATTATTATTTTCAGGAATAGCATTTCTAAGATGTTTCTTCAATGGTAGTAACATAGCAGAAGTTGTAGTCATTACTAATTATAGTTTTATTTCATTTTTAGTAGTAATATTATTATTATTGTCAATATACTTTATATGGTCAATATCAACTGTTGAAAAAATAAATTATAAATATATTAACATTGTACAATTTATCGAAAATATTGTATTTATTCTATTTTTTATTACTGTTATATTTTATTCAGGTAAAAATACAAGCGACTATAAATTTTTATTTTTATTTATTATAATAGCATCTACTATACAACAAGGTATGAAACAAGGCATGATATTGGCATGCATTTCTTCATCTTTTATATTAGCATTAGATCTTATTATGGGTGCACCTAATGTACAAGTTAATCAGTACTTTGAAAACGATCTAATTTTAGCTGGAGTTTTCATTCTTACTGCATGGCCATTGGGATTTTATGTAAAACTTGAAAATGAACATATAAGAAAACTTGAGGGGTTAGCAAATGAAGATGGACTCACAGGGCTTTATAATCATAGATTTTTTTATGATGCCTTAGACGGAATAATGAAAACCTGTGAGAAAGAGAATAGTTTAGTTTCAATGATTTTATTAGATATAGATTATTTTAAAATCTATAATGATGTTAATGGACATCAAATGGGTGATGAAGTACTTAGAACAATGGGCTTTATACTTAAGAATAGTTTTAGAAAAGATGATATAGTGGCAAGATATGGTGGAGAAGAATTTGCAATAATTCTTCCAAATACTTCTGATAAGGTTGCTATGAAGCTTGCTGAAGCATTAAGAATTAAGATAGAAAAAACTTACTTTCGTGGTGAAGAAAATCAGCCAAATGGAAAATTGACTGTCTCAATAGGAATATCAATTTATCCAGACAAAGCTAAGAATGCTATAGAACTTTTTAAAAGTGCAGATGATGCACTTTATAGAGCTAAGTTTTTTGATAAAAATAGAGTGGAAAGTTATACTTCTATATTGGAAGAATTAAAAATTGATACAGAAGATGAACATATAGATATTATTACATCAATAAAAACTCTTATTAGCGTAATTAATGCTAAGGATAAATATACATATGGTCATGTGGAGAGAGTAGTTATTTATAGTAGGTTATTGGCAGATAAACTTGAATTAAACGAGAAAAACAAAAAAGAATTAATATATGGCGCCTATATGCATGACATTGGAAAAATAAATATTCCAAAGGAAATATTAAATAAAAATATGCCATTAACTCCAGAAGAATGGGAAATAATGAAGCAACATTCAGTAAATGGAGTAGAGATTATAAAATCTGTTGAATCACTTAAGGAAATTATTCCTCTAATATTACATCATCATGAAAGATATGATGGCAAAGGATATCCGGATAATTTAAAAGGGGATAATATACCTTACCTTGTGAGAATGTTAACAGTAGTGGACTGCTATGATGCTATGACTTCTAGTAGACCTTACAATAAAAGAAAAACTTATAAGGAAGCTATTGATGAACTTAAGAGATGTAGTGGTACTCAGTTCGATAAAGAAATTGTTGATCCTTTTATCGAGGTTCTTATGGAAAATGAAAATGGGTCAGGTAATATAGGCGCCTAGAAAAATTTATGCATGCTCTGATAAAATTTAAAACGCTCTAAACTCCTAATTGAGTTTAGAGCGTTTTACTTACTACATAAGTTACTGAACAGAGAGCTTATTTTATTGACATATTTTCAGTAATAATTAATAAGCTTATAGTGGGGGTGGTTATATTGGATAAAGCCTTAAAAATAATTGCATTAGTATTTTTTAATTTGCCTTTAATTATTTCAACAATCCTTGTATTAATGTTTACAATAGCTAATTTTAGAAAACATGAGATTGATTTAAACAAATTGAAAGCAGCAGGTGTAGGAATTTTATCAGTCATTATAACTTCATTAGCTATGATGACTTTACCAACGGGATCAATGATCGATACAATTGGCGCGTGGATACTTAGATTTGTAGTTGTTTTCATAATATTATTTACTATGGTAGATACGTATGAAGAAAAAACCAATGGTATTAAGGCTATAAGCGCAATTTCAATTATAATAGTTATATTTAGTTTCATTCCGAAAATGGCAACATATTTAGGTTGGATATAGTTAAAGATGGGTTTTTAACAGGGAGTCTTAAGTCCCTGTTTTTTTTCGTAAGACAATAGTTTGATGAAAATAATGAATATGATATGAAATTGACATAGTTTAATTGGATTAATTAATTAGTACATATTTACAAAATGTTACTCTATATAGAGGAAATTGGGAATTAATGTAGAATTATAGTTTGTGGAAACTTAAATGATTATATATGGAAGTAGAGGAATAGATATGAAATTAGATTTAAACTGCATTACATGTAATATTAAACAAGCTATAAAAATAATGGAGTTATTTGAGGTAGATAGAACTAAAAAAGAAGAAATGATGAGAGAGGTCCTTGAATACTTGAGTAACGCGGATTACACCAAATGCAATCCGGAAATTATAGCGGGGACATGGGATATCATACTTAAATATATAGAAAACGCTAATCCATACGCTGATATAAAGCAGTATTACAATATGGAAGTTCTAAAAATGACGGAAGCAATTGAGAACCTTATCGAAAACTCGGATGACAAATTTAACACAGCATTAAAAATTGCCATAGCAGGTAATTTAATTGATTTTTCGGCTACTCATAAATTTGACTTAGAAATGCTTAAGGAAAAAATAATAAACATTGATACAATAAATCTTGCTATAGACCATAGCAAGGAATTATATGAATGTCTAAAAACTGCAAAAAGTGTCATGTACCTGGGTGACAATTGTGGGGAAATTTGCTTGGATAAGCTCTTTATTAAGTATATACGAAATGAGTTTCCAAATATTAAGGTATATTTTGGTGTTAGAGGAAAAATAATTATTAATGATGTTACTTTTGATGATGCGCTAATGGTAGGAATGCAAGAAGTTGCTGATGTAATTGAAAATGGTGATGGTTCTTTGGGAACTGTTATTGAACGAGTAAGTAGTGAATTCAAAGAGAAGTTTTATAAGGCCGATGTCGTAATTGCAAAAGGTCAAGGCAATTATGAAAGTTTAAGTGAAATAGACAAAAATAATATATTTCATTTGTTTATGGCAAAATGTGAACCTGTCTCCAATTCCTTAGGAGTTAAAAGTATGTCAATAGTATGTGTTGAAAATAAACCATTACATTTGTCGATAAATTAGGAGGGGTTTTATGCAACTAGTTATAGAGAGGATTAATAGAACGACAGTAGATGCGTTTACACTAAAAATGATTGCAATCATTGCAATGGTTTCTGATCATATAGGATATTTATTCTTTCCCCATATTTTTATTTTTAGAATTGTTGGAAGGCTTACAGTTCCTATTATGGCGTATTTGATTACAGAAGGATATAGAAGTAATGCTTGGAGTAAGTGTATTAGTGTACTTGTTTCATAGATATAGAGATAATTTTAAGAAAATGGCATACTCGATGTCTATACTTTATTGCTTACAAGTAATATTTTTAATAATAATAGGATTACTCACTAATGATTCTAATATATTACATGGTTATACTACTTATATTAGACCATTTGCTTTGTGCTCACTATTTTTTATATATAAATATAATGGAAATAAAGGAAAAAGTATTAAGTATTTGTTTTACGTATTTTACCCTGGGCATTTATTAATTTTATATGTAATTAATAAAGTTATTCATTAAAATATTAATGCGTTCCACTGTAAAACTAAATTAGCTAATAAAATATGAGAGTGTACTCGGAAAACAATAATTAACAATCTCCATATTTGAGGAACAAAAGTATTTATTTGGATGGAATACTATACCTGGATTAATAGTAGGCATGACAAAAAGGCTTTTTTATACACTATTTAAA